>Ga0272445_1000088_pt1 | contig 89550 bp, 87 predicted proteins | sample YNPCB0031_FD_194404 | JGI IMG/M metagenome (GOLD analysis project Ga0272445, IMG submission 194404) | Hot spring sediment microbial communities from Yellowstone National Park, WY, United States - YNP-CB-003-1 | ecosystem: Environmental > Aquatic > Thermal springs > Hot (42-90C) > Sediment...
CCTTTATATATTGTTTGATAAACCTTTTTATAAGTTCCATATCAAACTCCTTCATTTTATAATTTTACGGACATTAATTTTGATCTATCCAATAAGATTTCACGGACATTTTTATGATCTAATGCGACCCCTTGACATTTTAAACTTTTTCCTGTATAATATAAAAACTTCAAATTAATTTCTTTGAAAATAAAGATGGATATGTCCTTGAAGAAGAAATAAGTATATTTTTTCCTATGGAGGGTTTGATCCTGGCTCAGGGCTAACGCTGGTGGCGTGTCTTAGCCATGCAAGTCGTGCGGACTAAGGGGGTTTTCCCCCTTAGTCAGCGGCGGACGGCGGAGTAACACGTGACTAACCTGTCTCCGAGATAGGGACAACCATCCGAAAGGATGGCTAATCCCTAATATGTCCTGATGGGGCATCCTGTCAGGATGAAAGGGGGCCTCTGATTTCATGCTCCCGCTCGGAGAGGGGGTCGCGGCCCATCAGGTAGTTGGTAGGGTAATGGCCTACCAAGCCTATGACGGGTAGCCGGCGTGAGAGCGTGGCCGGCCCGAGGGGCACTGAGACACGGGCCCCACTCCTACGGGAGGCAGCAGGCTAGAAATTTGGGCAATGGGGGAAACCCTGACCCAGCGACGCCATGTGGGGGATGAAGCCCTTCGGGGTGTAAACCCCTGTCAGGGAGGAAGAAGGGATGGTAGGTGAATAACCTATCATCTTGACGGTACTCCCAGAGGAAGCCCTGGCTAACCTCGTGCCAGCAGCCGCGGTAATACGGGGAGGGCGAGTGTTGCCCGGATTTACTGGGCTTAAAGGGGATGTAGGCGGTCTGGTGTGTCAGGCGTGAAATCCACCGGCTTAACCGGTGGGCTGCGTCTGATACTACCAGACTAGAGGGCGCCAGAGGAGAGTGGAACTCCCGGTGTAGCGGTAAAATGCGTGGATATCGGGGGGAACACCGGTGGGGAAGCCGGCTCTCTGGGGCGTCCCTGACGCTGAGGTCCGAAAGCGTGGGGAGCGAAAGGGATTAGATACCCCTGTAGTCCACGCTGTAAACGATGCGGACTTGGCATTCGCCTCGCAAGAGGTGGGTGCCGAAGGGAAACCGTTAAGTCCGCCGCCTGGGGACTACGCTCGCAAGGGTGAAACTCAAAGGAATTGACGGAGGGGCGCACAAGCGGTGGAGCGCGTGGTTCAATTCGATGCTGACCGAAGAACCTTACCTGGGCTTGACATGCAGGTGGTACCCCGGTGGAAACATCGGGGGAACCCTCTGGGTAGCCTGCACAGGTGCTGCACGGCTGTCGTCAGCTCGTGCCGTGAGGTGTTGGGTTAAGTCCCGCAACGAGCGCAACCCCTGCCCTTAGTTGCCATCAGGTCCTCCTTTGGAGGATGCTGGGCACTCTAAGGGGACTGCCGCCGATGAGGCGGAGGAAGGTGGGGATGACGTCAAGTCCGTGTGGCCTTTATGCCCAGGGCTACACACGCGCTACAATGGGCAGTACAGAGGGATGCAAACCCGCAAGGGGGAGCAAATCCCTAAAACTGCCCTCAGTTCGGATCGGGGTCTGCAACTCGACCCCGTGAAGCCGGAATCGCTAGTAATCGCCGGTCAGCAATACGGCGGTGAATACGTTCCCGCCCCTTGTACACACCGCCCGTCACGCCATGGGAGCCGGGGAGGCCTGAAACTCAGCAGAGAGCTGGGTGAAGGCAACCCTGGTGACTGGGGCGAAGTCGTAACAAGGTAGCCGTACGGGAACGTGCGGCTGGACCACCTCCTTTCATAAGGAAAATCCTTCTTCAAGGACATATCCATCTTTATTTTTTAATTTTTATTTTTTTATTTTTAAAAGGAGGAATAAATGAAAAAAGTAGGGCTGATTTTAATGCTAAGTATAATTTCTCTATATGCTCTTCCAAATATGCCCTTCAATTTTGAAGGAAAATTCAATTATAATATGATAAGCAATGCAGAAGGAATAAAGGACCAGGATGCAACTTCAATGAATATTGGAATAAATGCAATTCTTCCTGTTTTTATGGGACTTAAAGCAAGATTAAATCTTATAGGATTTGAAATATATACATTGAAGGACTTTCCGGTTAAAGGAGAAGATTATTCAACAAATTATTTCAGATTTAATTTATTCAATGGTGGAGATTTAATGTATTTCTTCCCACTTCCACCATTTAATCCTTATGTTTTTGCAGGTCTTGGAATGGAAAATGTTTCTCCTGAAGAAGGAGATTCATACACTTCTTATGGTTTAAAAATTGGTTTAGGAGCAGGATATTCACTTCCTATGCTTTCTTTCTTCCTTGAAGCAGGATATGAAATGTTTGATTCTGGATTAGAATTTTCAGAAACAGAAGGTAAGATTTTGATAGGAGCAGGAGTAAGATTCTAAAATAAAAACAGGAGGGGGAAGTAAAATTTATTTTTCTAATTTTAAATTTTTTTCTTTATTTTTCCTCTTTTCTTTTTTTTTATTATAAAAAAAATTTATCTTTTATAGATAGATTAATAGGTGCCTTTATTTTATACCTTTTTATTTTAATCTCTTCCTTTCCAATTCTTGGATATATTCATATACTTGAATTTAAAACAATTCTATCTTATATAATTTTTTTCATAATTTTTTTCACAATTTTATCCTTTAAAAATATAAAGATATTGATTAAAGAAATTAAATTTTACTTTTTTGAATTCATAAATATTTTAAAACAAAAATTTTATTTTTCAATAATATTTTTCTTCATAATTCTTGAAATTTTCTTAATAATGAGATATTTATATATTTATGGAATTGATGGATGGGATACATTTATGTATCATATACAAATTTCTTCAAGAATTGCGATAGAAAAAGGAATGCCTTCTTTCAAATTTTTAAACAATTATTTACCACATTTCTTTTTTCCAAAAAATACAGAATTTTTATTTTCCTATTTTTATATTTTTAATAAATCAATTGACTTCGCACCATTATTTCATATTATTTTCATATTTTTTGGGATTTTATCAATATATTCAATTCTAAGAAAATTAAATATAAAAAGAGAAAAAGCATTATTTTCATTTTTACTCTTTTTTCTTCCAATAATTCCTCATCAATCTGTAACAGGATATTGCGATATTGAATTTAATATGTTATTTGTAATTTTTATAAATTTTTTAATAAATGAAGATAAATTTTCAAAAATTTTAGCATTAATTTCACTTTCAATTTCTGCTGGAACAAAATTAACTCCTTTACCCTCCCTTTTCATTTTTCTCTTATATCTTATATATAAATTCTGGAAGAAAAAATATTTAATAATAATTTCAATTATAATTTTAATAGTTACTTCACTACATTTTTATCTTTTCAATTTTATAAATACAAAAAATCCTATATATCCCTTTTATTTTAAAATAAAAAATTTAACAATTTTTAAAGGATTATATGACCCAAAATACCGTTTTATTGACAAACCTGGCTGGACCTTCAATCCTATTTTTATTTCAGAAAGATTACTTGAATTTTATTGGAAGGATTGGAAAGAAGATATTTATGCTCATGACACTCGTTCAGCAGGTTTTGGACATTTATTTATATCAACAATGTTTTATATTCCAATTTTAATTTTAACTTTTCTTCAATTTAAAGAAAAAAACAGAAGAATAATAAAGATGCTTATTTTTATATTAATCTTTTATTTTACACAAACATATAAATGGTGGCCAAGATTTATTATTTTCCTTCCATTCTTTTCTCTTTTATCATATATTTATTTATGGGAAAAATTTAAACAGGAAAACCTTGAAATATTTTTAATAACAATAAGCATATTGACATTTGTTGAAGGAATGAACAGTTTAATATGTTTTGAACCTTTTAGTTTTAAGGAAAGTCTTTTTATTCCGAAATTCGTTAAAAATTCAATTCATAACATTCTTCCATATATAGATGAAAATGATAAAATAGGAATTTTAAAGGAAATAGAATTGGAAAATTTTAGAACTATTAGGAAATTGTCAGGATACATATTGAAATACAAATTTTTAACAAAAATTGAATACATTGATGGAAAAGATATAGATAAATATGATAAAATAATTTCGGATAAAAGTATGAATATTGAAAATTATAAAATTTTATATAAGGATGAAAATTTGATTTTATGGGAAAAGGAATAAAAAGAAATTTATTTTTAATAATAGGAAACCTTTTATTTTTCCTTCACCTTTTATATTCTCCTTTCCCTTCTTCAAGTTTAAAATTGTTAAACTACGAAATTAACAATTTAATAATGCATTTAAAAATTATAAAAGAAAATAAAATAATAAATAAAAATGGGAAAGAATATTCAATTTTGTCATGGGGATTTAATGCTGGTGAAATTAGAATTCTTATTTTTTCCATAAATGGGGTAAAATATCCTTTTGAACCAAAAAGAGGATTAAACACAATAATTATAAAAAATGATAAAATATCTAATTATAACTTTGATTTACATGGAAGTGATGAAGATGCTTTAAAATTTCTAAATTTTTTAGAAAATATTCCTGATTCCTCAATTTTGTTTTTCGCTGTAAGTGATGAGGCATCCTGTAAATGGAATGACGAAATTGATAAAAAATGGGAAAAAATTGGAGCAAAAGAGAGTTTAAAAGATAAATATAGATGGAGTTATTTATTCGTTATTAAAAAAGAAAATGGAAAAATTTTTCCATTATACGAAAAGTTATCAAAAGATAAGGCAATATTTTTAAAAATAAAAATTTAATTTTAAAACCATTTTCCTTTAAAATATTATTTATGAAATTTCAAAAAATTAAAGGAACAAAAGATATTTTTGGAGAAGAATATGAAAAATTATGGATATTTTATGAAAGGGCAAAAAAATTGCTTGAAAATTTTGGTTATTCTTTTATAATAACACCAACATTTGAAGATGTAAATCTTTTTATACATTCTACAGGAGAAACAACTGACATTGTTGAAAAGGAAATGTATGTTTTTGAAGATAAAGGTGGAAGAAAAGTTGCTTTAAGACCAGAAGGAACACCACCTGTTTTAAGGGCAATTGTTGAAAATAGAATAGAAATTCCATGTAAAATTGCCTATTTTTTAAATATGTTCAGGCATGAAAAACCACAAAAAGGAAGGTTTAGAGAATTTTATCAACTCGGTGTTGAATACATTGGATATATTGACCCACTTGTTGACCTTGAAATGTTTTTAATAATTGAAGAACTTATGAAAATTTTTGAAGTAAAAGATTATTATTTTGAAATAAATTCAATGGGATGCATTTTTGATAGGAAAATATATAAGGAAAAATTAAAGGAATATTTAATTCCAAAAATTGAAATTTTATGTGATGATTGTAAAAGAAGGATGGAAAGAAATCCATTGAGGATTTTGGATTGTAAAATTGATTCTGAAAAAATAAAGGATTTTCCAAAATTGATTGATTTTTTATGCGACGAATGTAAAGAACACTTTGAAAAATTAAAGGAATATTTGAATAAAAACAACATATATTTTGAAATAAATCCAAAACTTGTAAGGGGAATTGATTATTATACAAAAACAGTTTTTGAGGTTAAATCCCCTAAACTTGGAGCACAGGATGCAATTGGTGGAGGAGGTAGATATGATGGTCTTATGGAAATAATTGGAGGGGAAAATGTTCCTGCATGTGGATTTGCACTTGGAATTGAAAGGGTAATGATTGCTTCTGATTTTAAATTAAAAAAAGAAGAAAATCCAATTTTTATAGTTTATACAAATGATGAATTAAAGGAAAAAGCCTTTTCCCTTTACATTCAACTTATAAAGAACAATTTTAAATGTGAAATGGTTTTTGATAAAAAATCTTTAAAATCACAATTGAGAAAAGCCAATAAAAGAAATTCAGACTATGTTATAATAGTTGGCGAGGAGGAATTGAAATTGAATTCTTATAAAGTAAAAAATATGAAAAAAAAAGAAGAGGAAATTGTTAGAATTGAAAATATTATAAATTATTTACAAAATCTCAAAGTCAATTCTTGATGTTTCAAATCCTGTTTCTTTAAAAAATCCTTCAAGATAAAGAACTTTACCTTTTGGTAAAATTAAATTGTTTTTAATCCATTCCATAACCCTTTCATATCTTCTTTTTGTTAACTCTGGATTTTTTCCATAGACAACAACTTTTACTTTTGCCCTTGCCTTTTCCTTTATTATTGATTTTGCCTCTTCAAGAAGAGAAAATGACTTAAATTTATCTTTATTTTTTTCAAAAACTTCATTTCCATCAATTGAAACAATATACCTTGGACCATCCACATAAAGTATACCAGAAAGTTTTATTTTCTTTGGAATTGTTTTCACTTCATTTCCAACTGCATCTTTTACAGTAAATGTATAAAAATAATCAAGCGAAACATCAAGAACTTCACCCCTTTCATTTTTTCCATCCCATTTTATTATCTTTGGTGGTTTACCTTCTCCTTGATAAGTTCTAAAAACCCTATTATTTGCATCAAGAATTTTTAACTCCCATTCTTTTACTTCCCTTTCAAAAAATGGATTGAAAAATCCTACTTCATCCCTTACAATACTTTGAAGCCATGCTTTTTTTAGTTCTTCGGAAGCCATTGAAGGTAAAGGAGGTTTTATTATTCCTTTTCCAAATCTTTCATCAAATATGTATCCTCTTTTTTCAATTGGTTCATATGCTGCATTCAATGGATTATAGAAAAGTTTCCAGACCTCTTTCCTTTCCTCTATTATTCCCTTATACTTTTCCTTTATTTCATATTCTCTTTTTTCTTCCTGTGCAAAACCTGAAGTCACAATTAAAAATATTAAAAACCTCTTCATATTCTATTCAAGAATAAATCTAAATGTAATATAACCTGATTGAATAACATCACTACCTTCTGGAAGTGGTTCAAATTTCCATGTTAAAATTGTTCTTTTAACAATCTCATCCCATTCAGGATAACCTGATGTTTGAAAAGTAGTGATATTTGACTTAACAATTCCTTCAGGGGTAACATAAATCCTTAAAACCATTACTGCTTCAAGCCCTCTTTGAGCAGCCCATGAAGGATAAGGGGGTAATGGTCCATATATTATTTTTCTTCCTGCTATGCTTCCTGAAATTTCAAATGTAACTTTCTTTTCTTTTTTTTCAATTGTTGGTGTTGTTGTTATTTTAACAGTTGGTTGAGAAACTGCTGGTGGGGGTGGAGCATGTTCTTCAATTTTAACTCCAATATTCAATCTGCTTCCTCCACCTCCTCCACCTCCAGGCTCAAGAAGGCCACCTCCATAAAAAGAAGATGCTCCCTCTGGTGCTACTTCACCTATACTTATTGCAGATGTATGAACTGGTGCCTTTAAAATCTCTGATGTTGGAGCTCCTCTTCCAACAACTATTTCACCACCAAATCCACCTTCTGCAAGTTCAATTTTTGAAATGTCAATTCTTGCCTGTGGTCCTGGAGATTCTGTAACCTCCTTTATTTCTATTCCACCAATTGGTGGAAGAACACTTGGCTCTTGTGGCATTCTTTCAATTTTTTGAATTTCAAGTTTTTGATAAACTGCTGGAATAGGTGGTGGAGGAGTAGGTGCCATTTGTCTTAATGCATACATTAAATTTGGAGTTACTTTAACCTGTGGTTTTGGTGCCTCTGGTCCTTTTTTCTCTTCAACATGTGTTTTTGCTTCTTTTTTCCTCTCTTCTTCTAAAAGTGTAACCGAAAGCGAAGCTGCTGTTTCAATTCTTTCTTGTCTTAAAAGCAAAAGTAAAAATATTATAACATGAACTATAACTGAAGAAATAAAACCAAAAATATCATTTTTTCTTGGTGTTCTATAAACAAGAGAATAAACTTTTGTTGTTGTTACTTTCATTCTTTTTTCCTTGTTCCAAATGCAACTTTATAAAAAAATTCTTTATCTTCACTTGCAAATTCTGAAGAAAGTTTTTTTAAATCATCCAGAACTCTTAAAACAATACCATGAGGAATATCTTTATCAGCCCTTATAAGTAAAAGCCTTGTTGGATCTCTTTCTGCTTCTTTCCTTATAAAATAAATATAGTTTTCCCAGCTCACAGGTTCTCCTTGAACAGCAATATTTTTGCCATCTTCACTTATATCTATTGTAACCATTTCAGCACCTCTTGGCTCAACAGTTTTTGCAAGTGGTAAAATTACTTGAAATGGTGGTGGTTTTAAATGCAAAATTGCAGTTGCGAGCATAAGTGTAATTAAGATTGTAAAAGAGACATCACATAAAGGTGTTATATTTATTCTTGCCATTTGTCTTTCTTTTCTTATACTCATAGTTTTATATTATACCATATTTTTTTTAAAAAGTCAATCATCTTCTTCTTAAAAGTGCAACTTCAACTGCACCTTTTTGCTTTGCAAGGTCAAGTATTTCAACAACCTTTCCATGTGGAACAAGTGATTCTGCTGAAACAATAACAAGACGGGATGGGCTTCTTGCAAGAAGTTCTGGCAAAATTTCTTCAAGTTTTTCATAAGTAACTGGTTCTTCATTCAAAATTATTTCTCCATTCTGTTTTAAATGTATATTAACTTTAAATTCAGTTGTAGGAGAAGCTTTTTCAATAGGTGCCTTTCTAACCTTTGGAGCAGTTACAGAAAGCCATGTCTGGAAAATTGGTGCAGCACCAAGCGTAAAAACAAGAACAAGTAAAAGTGCAACATTTATACCTGGAGTTAAATCTATTGGAGGGACACCACCAATTAATCTTCTCCTCATATCTTTGATTTATCTCTTATATAGATTAAATAGTTTAATATTTCTTTTCCACCAACTTCAATCCTTGCAAGCAAATGATTTATTTTATTTCTGAAATAGTTATACATTATTGCAGATGGAACTGCAATTATTATTCCAAGAGCAGTTGTTAAAAGAGCAATTGCAACACCTTCAAGCATTGCCTCAGGTCCTACTGCTGCACCTCGTTTTGCAACATTATAAAATGCCTGTATTATTCCAACAACAGTTCCAAGTAATCCTAAAAGTGGGGCAATATAACTTGAAGTTCCTAAAATTGTTAATTTTTTTCCAAGTTCAAGTTCTGTAACCATCATTCCTGAATTAAAAATTGATTCAAGAACATCCCTTGGTAATTCAGGATTTTCCATAAGCATATAAACTATCCTTGCTATTGGTGTCTTTGATTCTCCTGCAAGTATTTTCAGCTCCTCTACTTTTCCCCTTTCAATTAAATTTTTTGCTCTTGCAATAAATTTTGCCTCTTCTTTTTCCGAAAGTTTTCTATAAGATAAAATTCTATCAATTATTGCCCATAAGGCAACAAGCGAAAGTATTTCAAGAGAAAGCATCCATGGATTTAATGCAAGTTTTACTATGCTTTGACCAAGTATCATACATCACCTCCTTATTTTCTTAATGCACTTGCCCTTGAAAGGGCATCCTCCTTTATATTTTTATCATTTGTAACCTGTGCTATTGCCTCATATATTGAAGCTGCTCTTGCTACATCTCCACTTACCTGGTAAAGATATGCAAGTTGATATAATCCCCTTATTCTATAAGGGTCATCAACCCCACCAACCCTTAAAAGCCCTGAATAACTATCAATTGCCTTTTTTGTATCCCCTATTTTATTATATGCTTCACCTAATATATAATAATATCTTGTTGCAAATTCAGGAGGGGGAGAAGAAAGTTCAAGCTCTTTTATTGCTTCCCTTAATTTCCCAAGATTTAAAAGACATTCCGCCTTTAAAATTATTCCTTCCTTTGAAGCAGGATGCATTGAATAATCCTTAATAAGTTTTTCAAGAACTTCCTTTGCCTTTAAATAATCTTCCTGCTGAATAAGCCCAATTGCTTCAAGTTTAAGCATTGTTGGAACTTCCTCATGATTTGGAAAATATGTTACAAATTTTTCTGCTTCTTCAGCCATTGCCTTTGCATTTCCAAGAGCAGAATAGGACGCAACAACAACTTTTTGAGCCATTGGAGCGAGTTCTGATTTTGGGAAAAGAAGAAGAACCTTTTTTGCCTTTTCTATTGCCTCCCCATATTTTTTCTCATTATATAACTTTGCTGCAAGATTATACAAATTTTCTGCAAGAAGCTCACTTTCTGGAAATTCTTTTGAATATTCCTCAATCTTTTCAGCATCTTCTTTTGAAACAAAATAGTATGCCTGTTCTAAAAGTTTTTTTGCATTTATAGCAAGACTATCCTCAGGGTAAAGGGATAAGAATTTTTTCAAAACATTCACAGTCATTTCATAATTTTTCATATTATAATAAGTAGAAGCAAGTTCTACAAATCCTTCCTTTACTTTTTCTGAAGATGGGAATTGTTCAAGCAAAATATTATAATAGGTTATTGCCTTTTCAAATTGACCTGCCCTGAAATATGTATTTCCAAGCCAGTAAGCAGATAAACCTGCATATTTTGAATTCGGAAATTCACTTAAACATGCTTCCCATTCCTTTATTGCATTTGCATAATATCCAGCCCTTGCATACGATTCACCCGTATAAAATAATGCTGCTGGTGCCAAAGAAGAAGATGGATAATTTTGAACAATTGATTTAAAAGTATAAGCAGCCTGTAAATAATTTTTCTTTTTTTCTTCCTCATTTTGTATTTCACCACTTTTATCATATATTGCTATACCTTTACCAAAGATTGAAGAAACAAGTGCTGATGTATCCTTTTGATATCCACTTATAACAACATCAAATCTTTGAATTGCAGCATCATACCTTCCCATTTCAATATTACACCATCCAAGAGCATTAAAAATTTCACCCATTATTTCAGGGTCACCACTTTCTGAAATTGATTCATAAATAGTTATTGCCTTTGCAACATCACCTCTTTGATAATATGCTTCTGCAAGCATATGTCTTATCCTATTTGTCCATGTAGAAGAATAATAATCCATTCCTTCAGGAATATTTGGTGGAGATTTTAAAAATTCTTCACCAGCTGCAATTGCTTCGTCAAATTGCTTTGTATCTATCATACATTTTAAAAGTAAAGAAGTTGCTGGATAAGCAATAAAAGAATTTTTTGCGTATTTTAAAAGATTTTCAAGCTGATATTGTGCTTCTAAGGTTTTACCTTGTCTATATAAAACGCATGCAGTTAAATAATCTCCAACCCCTCTATAATCTCCTGTATTATAAACATTTGCAAGTTGCCTATAAGAAATAATTGCCTGTGATGAATCACCTATTTCAAGATATACTCTCCCAAGTTCCATATGGGCAACAGGTGCAACACCAAGACCTGGAAAATCAAATGCAGCTTTTAATAAATATTTTAATGCTTCAGATTTATTTCCTGTTTTACATAATGCTTTTCCACACATAAGATATGCATGTGCTGCAAGAACCCTATCTTCATGTTTGAGTAGGGGTTTAAAGTATAATAAAGATTTTGCATATTCCCCTTCATGATATAAACAAGCACCTATCTTATAATTTGCATAATCAACAAGTTGCGATTTACCATAATCTTTTATGAATCTTATATAAAGTTCTTTTGCACCTCTATAATCTTCATTAATATAAAGGGCTTCTGCTTGTTCAAACGAAGCATATTCTGCCAATGGAGTATTTGGATAAAGCATAATAACTTTTTTAAAATTCTGGAGTGCCTCAACAGGTCTTTTAATTCTTGCAAGTGCTTCTGCTTTATAAAAAAGACCAACACCTGTTAAAGCATTTTCTAATTTTTTATAAGCAGATTCATAAATGCTTTGAGTAAAATAATAAATTCCTTGTGCTTCAAGAAGTCTTATATCTTCTGCATAACCAGGAAATTTTTTCATCTTTTGAATCAAATAATTTTCTGCCTCCTTTGGATTTTCCTTTGCAAGAAATATTAAACCAAGAGCATAATATACTTCTGGTAAAATGTAAGAATTTTGGGCTCTTTCTTCAAGCTTCTTAAAAATTTCATAAGCCTTTTCATATTTCCCAAGATTAAAATAACATTCACCAATTCTATAATCAAATTCCAAATCCATCACCTTACCAAGATTTGTATTTTTTAATTCCTTATAATATTCTATTGCATTTTCATAAAGACCTTCATGGAAAAGGATTTCTGCATATTCAACCTTTTTTATTTCTTCCTCTGAAAATACAAACGAAAATAAAAATAGCAAAATTTTCATTTTTCCTCCTCTATAATCATTTCTCCTTCTTTTCCTTCTTCCTTTTTAATTTCTTCTTTCTTTTCCTTTTTAATTTCAGGGGGTGTAATTTTTTCCTCTTCTTTTGGTTTAACTTTTTCTTTAAAGAATATTTCACCAGCAGGACCAATTGTCCTTATTTCACTCAAAAATCCTTCTTCCCTGTATACAGAACCTTTCCTTTCAATAACTATACATTCATAATAATATTTTCCATCCATTGCAAGCATTCCAAAATCATCTCTTCCATCCCATATTATTTCTCTTGGTGGTGGACCATACTCTTTAAAAACCCTTATAACTTCACCTTTACTGTCTTTAATTAAAAATTGATACCTTTCAATTTCCTTTCTTGTATTCACAAATATTCTTATTGGTAAAACATTGTTTTCTCTTGAAGTTGGAGAAAAAACATAAAGTCTTGGAGAAACTTCTAATCTGAAACCTGCAAAATGTAAAAATAATGTAAAATAATATGTCATTGGAAAAAATCCGGAAGATTCATAATGATATGTTCCTGCAAAATCAACACCAATTGTTTTACCAATCATTGGATATTCTAATCCAAATCCAAAGCAAAACCTTTTATTATCCATTCCAGCTCTTAAACTTAAAAATTTAAAGGGTTTATATTCAAGACCTGCTGAAGGTTCAATTATGTTATGTTCAGGAATACTTGTTAAATCAAAAAGTGCAATGAATTTATCATAGTATAATCTATATGCTATCCCTCCTTTTATACCAACCGGATACCTTTCAGTTTCTTCAATCAATTTAATTCTTGGTGGAAGAAGGTTTTGAAGGGAGATACCAAAAGATAATGGATTATTACCAAAGAATAAAAATCCAGCATCAAGACCATGCCCAATTCCTGAATAAGAAGAAATTTGATGATAAATTAATTTATAAGAAAAACCAAATCCAAAATTGTAGGAAATTTCTTTTGCATAGTTTAATGAAGCTAAAATATTATATTCTGAAAATTTATCACCTTTTTTATTCCCCCATTCGTCAGTTATTTCCATTTTACCAGAATAAAGACCATTCAAATAAACTCCAAAATTGCCATATTCTTTTGTTGGTCTTGCATATCCAAACCATCCCATTGTTGCACCAAGTGGGAGAAGAGCATCTGAAAAAACAATTTGTTGTGGATTAATGTATGCTAATGAGGCAGGATTAAAATAAATGCTTGATATATCACCTGTAAGGGCAACACATGTTTTTCCAAGTGATAAAATTCTTGCAGAAACAGGAAAATATTCATAACTACCTGCAAATCCCCAATAACCTTCCTCTGAATAAACAAATGAAATTAAAGAGAATATCAAAATTAATCTTTTCATTTTTCCTCCTACCTTATTATACCTATGAGTCTTTTTGTTGTTAAAACATTTTCAGCACCACTTGTCGCCCTTAAAACTGCTACATATGTTCCTGAAGCAACTTTCTTCCCCTTATCATTTCTTCCATCCCATTTTATTATATTTAATCCTGCAACTCCATTTACTTCAAATTTTTTAATTAAATTACCAAAAAGGTCATAAATATAAAGTTTAACATCTGCAGATTTTGGTAAAAGGAAAACAAAATTTGTTTCTTCGGAACCAACTTTTCCAAAAGGATTTGGATAATTTATTAAAGTATCAGGAATTCCTTTTAAATAAGCAACAAATATTTTATCAGTATAATGTTCACCGGTTCCAAGACTATCAACTATTTTAATCTTTATCTCTTCAGAATTTTCTGTTGTATAAAATACATCTCCTTCAAATTCTCCAAGTTCCATTTGAACAGCATTTGGATAAAACACACCTTGTGCTGGTTGAAGATCTGAGGCACGCACTGCTGAAAGATAAAGTGTATGAGTAGAAGGAACTTTATTCCCTTGATAGTCAACAAATGTTACTTTAAGATGAATTGGTTTACCAGACAAAACTGTATCAGGTGAAACTTTTGTTATATATCTGCATCCAAGAATTTGAAGAATAACTGCTTCACTCTGCCTTTGAATATTTTTATCAAGTCCATAAACATAATAGGGACCACTTTTAAAAATTGTAACTTTAAATGAATCAACACCATTTACAAGATTTATAAAAGAAGGAACTGTATCAATATATTGATTTGATGGATTAAATACAAGAATACCTGTATCATTAACACCTTTTCTAAAATTAAAGAAATCATCGCAGGCATATAGTTTCAAATAAAAAGGAATTGCAGAAGGCAAAGGTGAAATTTCACCTTTTTTACCTTTATTTTCATCACCTGGAAAATGTCTTTCACCAGGGGCGAGGAGTAAAAGTTTTTTATAATTACCTGCATAAACTTGAAATGGAGGTGAAAGTGTATCTCCTATATAATTTGTTTCAAGAGGTAAAGCATAAACTACTCTTGAATCAGATGATTGGAAAAATTGGGGTGGATTTGTTGCAATTTTAAATCTTATTTTAGTTTTTGTTGAATCACTTAAATTTAAAGTATCAATTTTTACAAGTGAATCATTTGAACTTAAATAGAAATTTAAATTTCCTGCAACAGGATTATAATATTTATCGGTTAAAATAATTCTGAAATTAACTGAATCACCTGCTGTAACAGGAGAAGGAGTAAATGGGTCCTTTCCACCAATTGTTGTATCTCCTCTAACAAGAATTTGATTTTCATAAAGGATTACAATTCTTTTAGGTGAAGATGGTGAAAGGTTTAAAGGATTTGAAATGCCACTCCCTCTTGGACATGTTCCATGAACTTTAACATTTCCAGCTCTATATATCCTCACATTCATCTGTAAACTACCTTTATATGCAGAACCTGTTGTTGGATCCATTAAATGGTGATTCCATTCACCATCAACACAAAAATATACAGGACCTGAATAGGTTGTATCAAGTTGATTTTGATCATTGAAGACATAAACAACCATTTGAAAATAATCTTCTACAGAACCATTATCAGGATTTATTATTATTTGAAGGGAACCTGAAAACCCTTTATATGCATATAAGGAAATCATCCCTATTATAATCAACTTTTTCATAATTTACTCCCATTTAATTTTTTTAAAAAACAAATTATAATGTTTTTTAATCTCCCTTGTCAACTCCCCTTTTTCAATTGGAACTGCCCCAAGTTTTGTCACTTCAATACCTGCACCTATTGTTGCAAAAATTGCTGAAGAAACTATATCAAGACCTGAAAGATATGAAAGTGAAAGCAAAGAAATAACAGTATCACCTGCACCAGTAACATCATAAACTTCCACCTTATTTGAAGGAACTTTAAATATTCTATTATTTTCATCAATTCCAATCATTCCTTCCTCCCCCATTGTCATTATTATATTTTTACATTTAATTTTATTTTTTACATATTTAATTGCAAATATTTTTTCTTCATCATTTTTAAGATTTTTACCAAGAACCCTTTCAACTTCCCTTAAATTTGGCTTAAAAATTGTTACATTTTTATAAAGGAAAAAATTTTCAAATTTTGGGTCAACAAAAATCATCTTTTCATTTTTTATTATTTTATTTATATTTTTCTTTGAAAGCAAACCCTTTTCATAATCCTGAATTATTATTCCATCACAAATATTTTTTAATTCCTCATATTTTGAAAAAAATTCCTTTAAATATTTGCCTTCCATTTTATAATTATCTTCATAATCAATTCTTATCATCTGCTGATTTCTTGCAATAACCCTTGTTTTAATTATTGTTTTCCAATTATAAGAATTTATTAAAAAATCCGTATTTATACCATTTTCCTTTAGCTTATCAATTACAATTTCACCTGCAAAATCTTTACCTAAAATTCCTAAAAGAAAAACATTTGCTCCAAGTTTTTTTACATTTAGTGCAACATTCGCTGCTCCACCCAAATTATAAGATTTATTTAAAACTTTAACAACTGGAACTGGTGCTTCAGGAGATATTCTTTCAACTTCTCCAAATATGTATTCATCAAGAATAATATCACCAATAACAAGAATTTTTAAATTCTTAACTTTTTTAAAAAATTTATTTATCATAATATTTCTTAATTTTTTTATAGGTTCTTTTAAGCTCTTCTGAAATTACCTTTGTATTTCCTATAACTGGCATAAAATTTGTATCACCTGCCCATCTTGGAACAATATGAAAATGAATATGTTCATAAAATCCAGCACCTGCAATTTTTCCAATGTTTAAACCAACATTAAATCCATCAGGTGAATAAACCTTTTTTAAAATTTCTATTGATTTTTTTAAAAATTCAAAAATCTCTTCAATTTCTTCATTATTTAATTTTTCAAAATCTCCTATGTGCCTATAAGGAGCAATCATCAAGTGCCCTGGATTATAAGGAAATATGTTCATAATCACAAATGAATATTTACCCCTTTTTAAAATAAAATTTTCCTTATCCTTTTTTAAAGATGGTTTTAAACAAAAAATACATTCATAACCCTTTTTAAAACCTTCAATATATTTAATTCTCCAAGGAGACCAGAGAATTTTCAAGAACCACCCTTTGCAGTTGCAAAAGCAATCTGATCAACCCTTTTCATTTCCTTTCTTGAAACCTTTTTTATTTCCCATTTAAATTCTTTAAGAATTTCTTTAACTTTTTTAAAAAGTGGAATAATTTTTTCTGATTTTACCCTATATTTTCCAAGGAGATGATTTATGATGAGTTCTGAATCTGTCCTCAATTCTATTTCTTTTATTCCAAGTTCCTTTGCCTTTTCAAGTGCATAAATCAATGCCCTATATTCAGAAACATTATTTGTTGATTCCCCTATAAATATTCCTTCTTCATGTAAAACTTCTCCATTTTGATTTTCAATTATATAAGCACAACCAGAAGGTCCAGGGTTACCGATAGAAGAACCATCAAAATAAATTATAAATTTTCCATTCATAAATCCTCCTCAGAAATATATAAAATCCTTCCGCAATTTTCACAAAAATCAATTCCTTTTGTTTTTTTTAATTTATCAACTTTTTGTGTTGGTAAAGATGCATTACATCCCTCACATATTCCTTCAGTTGAATTTTTCTTTATTCTTAAACGAACAACCGCTGGAATACCTCTTAACCTTTTAATTTTTTCATAACTTTGAAGAAAGAACTCACTTATCCTTTTAGAAACTCTAAACCTTTCATCCTTTATTATTGGAATTTCATCCTTTAATTTCTTTTCTTCTTCCTCAATTTCCTTTATCCTATTTCTCAATTTCTCTATTTTCTCCTCACTTTCCCTTTTAAATTCTTCAAACCTCTTTTTTTCCTCCTCTATATTTTCCATAAGATTTAATGCCTCATCTTCCATCTTTTCCTTTTTCTTTTTTGCTTCACTTATTTCCTTTTCAATTGCTCTATATTCCTCATTTGTCCTTACCTTTAATTTATCCTGTTCAAATTTAACTATAAGATTTTCAATATCTTCAATTTCATAAAAATAATTCTTTAACCTTTTCTCCATTTCAATAATTTTTTCTTCATTTTCCTTTATCTTATTCTGGGCATCTTCTATCTCCTTTTTCAAATTTTTTATCTCTTCTGGAATTTCACTTATCCTTTTCTCCATATTAAATATTTTACTATCCTTTTCTTGGAGTAAGAGCAAATTGTTAAGTTCTTCTCTTGTATTTTCCATTTCAATTTTAAATTTTTCATTATAATTTTTAGGGAAACAATTTGTCAAATAAAAAACCCATATTAAAATTAATATTTTCCTTATCTTTTTTGATTTCATAAAAACCTATATAAAATTTAAAATATTTTAATTTAAGATTTAAATCTATTCCCAATATATTTCCTTGCCCATATAAAGGTAAAAGGTCGTAATAAGGGAAAAAGGTTGTATTGTAAAAATATATTCTTGAATAATAACTTTGTGTGTTAAAAATTCCATAATTTATTTCAATAAATTTTTCCTTTAAAGTTAAAAATATTGAATTTCCATAATAAAAATTTTTATCCTTTTGAGCAATTAAATAATAAATTTTAAAACCTAAAATATTATAATAAAAATTTAATCCAAACCTTTCCCTCTTATAATTTGAAAATGTGTTTTTATAATCAAATGAAAGAATGAAATTTTTTATTTTCCTTTGAATTGAAAAATAATTTTTATAGGAATAATTTGTTTCAGAAATTTTTCTATAAATTAGTGTATAAACATAAAATTTAAAGGAAAAAATAGAAAAATCTTCAAATATGCTTGCTCCAATTTCATCTTTTGCATTAAAACTTTGGGATATATGAGAGGAATGAAAGTCATAATTTTTTTCATCTAATCTATAAATTGAAAAACCAAATTTTTCAAATAAAAATTTAAATAGATAGGAATTATTTAAGGGAAGATATTCTAAATCAATTTTGAATTCTTTTAGAAAGAAGGAGGAAGAAAGAGAAATTTGATTGAAATTTTTATTTAAAGAATAAATGGTTTTATTTAAAAAATTCCTTTCAATTAAAATTGAGAAAAAGAATCTGTTTTTATAAAATCTTAATCCAGAGCCAATTTTCCTTTCAAAAAATTCCTGTTCATTTTTATAATTTCTTGAAGAAAAATAAAATAAAAAATTTTTATAAGAAATATAAAATCCCTTTAATCCCCTATTATAATAGGAGGAAGAAAAATATTTTGCATCAAATATAAAAAATTTTGAGAAATTATAAAAAAATCCTTGAGAACCATATAGAATACCATTTCCATTTTCTATAAAATAGTCACCAACAATAAAATTGAAATCTTTTTTATAAAAGGAATAGGAAAATCTATATAAATTTTTTGAATATAAAAGATTTATTGAATTTTTTCCAAAATAAAAATTTAATTTATTCAAAAATTTATTTTCTTTTTCAAAATATGAATAAAAATTTAATCTTTTCCTTTTTATTTCAAAATCAAAATATCTTTCAAATATACTATCGGGTAAAAATATTTTTGTCCTTTTTTTAAAATCTTCCTTATCCTTAAAATATCCTCTTTCCCTTTCCATTAAAATCTTTTCAGCATCATAGATATTTAAAAAAGGAAAAGAAATAAGTTTATCAATTTTATCATAATTGGGATTTATCTTTAATTCAGAAAAATAAACTTCACTCTCCTCATTTTTTTCTTCCTCATCAAAGTAAAAGATTAAAAATAAAATAAGGAAAAATTTCAATGCTCCCTATTAACTATAAAATCAAATAGGTTTTCAAGAAATTCCCTTTCTTTACTTTCCTCAAAATTTTGTATTAAAATCCTTTTTGCTTTCTCCTTTTCAAGAATTGCTCTTTCCTTCGCTTTTTGAACACCAAAAACCTTAACATATGTCATCTTATTTATATCCTTTTTTACACCTTTACCCATTTTTTCTTCATCTCCTATTTCATCAAGTATATCATCAACAATTTGAAAAGCAAGCCCAATTTTAAGACCAATACTTTCTAAAATTTTAAGTTTTTCAAATCTTTCTGCAAATATACCACCTATTAAAAAACATGCTTTAAAAAATTCAGCAGTTTTTAAAATATGGATTTTTTTTAAATAATTTTTATTTGGTTTTTTCCTTTCTCCTTCAATATCATAAATTTCTCCACCAACAACACCACAAGGACCTATTGCCTTTACCAAAACCTCAAGTGCTTTCATTTTTAAAAAAGGAGGGGCTTTACTTTTCAAAAATACTTCAATTCCATATATAAAAAGTGCATCACCGGTTAAAATTGCAGTTGCCTCATCAAACTTTCTATGAAGTGAAGGAATCCCCCTTCTTAAATCATCATTATCTATTGCAGGAAGGTCATCATGAACTAAAGAAAAGGTATGAATGAGTTCAATTGAAACAGCTGGTGGCAAAATATATTCTTTATTTTTTCCTCCACACAACCTATATGTTGATAATGCAATTATTGATCTTATTCTTTTACCACCTGCCTTTATAGGATAAGGAATTGATTTTCTTAAAGTTAAAGGAACATTTTTATCAAATTTTAAAAATTTAAATATTTCCTCATCTATTTCCCTTTTCCTTTTTTCAAATTCTTTTAAAAAATCCATAGAGTTTAATTATAAAGGATAAAAAATTATTTATGATAATCAATTCCCTTTATTATTGTTAATGCCCTGTATATTTGTTCATATAGAATTAATATTGAAAGTTCATGGGGGAAAGTCATCTTTGAAAGGGAAAGGATAAAGTCAAAATTTTTAAAAATTTCTTCTTTTAAACCTAATGGTCCACCAATAAAAAAATCAACATTTTTACCTTCTAAAATTTTTTTGTTTAAAAATTCTGAAAATTCTAAGGAATCCATCATTTTACCTTTTCTATCAAGGACTATTTTAAAATTTTTTTTATTTAAAAAATTAACTATTCTTTCACTTTCCTTTTGAAGAGCAATCCTTTTATTTTTTTCTTCCTTAATTTCTATTTCCTCAATTTTTAAAAAATAACTTATCCTTTTTTTATATTCTTTTACCAAATTTCTTATATTTTCATTCTTTATTTTACCAACATAAATTATCCTTATCACATTTAAATTATAAATTAATGAAGTTTAAATTGACAATTCAATTTTTTTTATATTAAAATTAAAATGTGAAGAAAATTTTATTAAACCTTTTGATTTTTTTAATGGTTGGAATAATAGCAGTTTTTACCTATTCTTTTGTTGAAAGTTTTAACTTAAAAAGGAAAAATGAAGAAATTATAAAGAAAAATAATTTAAGAGTTGAAGTTTTAAATGCAACAGGGGTAAAAAGGCTCGCACAAAAGGTTACTGCAAGATTAAGGGAGATGGGATTTGATGTAATTAGATATGGTAATCATGATATGGAATTAAATGAAACATGCATATTTGATAGAAAATATCCTGATTTAAGAGCAGGAAAATTACTTGCAAAGGAAATTGGAAATCCGAAAGTTTATTTTGAAGCAGATCCTGATGATTTAGTTGATATTACCATAATAATTGGAAAGGATTACAAAAAATATTTTTCTGAAATTGAAAAAGAGTGGGAATAAAGTTCCTGAAATAATAAAAAAAGTTTTTAAAATCCTTTATGATAAAAAGAATGAAGATTTAATAGTTATTGATGTTAGTAAAGTTTTACAGGGAATATGTGATTATTTTATAATTGCTACTGGATATACAGAAGAGCATTTAAGGGCAACATGTATGGAAATTGAAAAAAAGATGAAGGAAGAAGGAATTTTACCACACCATATTGAAGGTTATGAAAAAGGGGTATGGATACTTATGGATTATGATGATTTTGTTGTGCATTTATTTTTAGATGAAGTTAGAAAATATTATGACCTTGAATCTTTGTGGGGGGATCAAAAAACTTATGGAGTCAAAGAAATTCTTGAGGAAGGAGATTGAAGATTTAATAGGGGAAATTATTGGTGAAAAAGTTTTCCTTGAAAAACCAAAAAATATAAATTATGGGGATTATTCACTTCCTTTATTTGAAATTTCAAAAAGGAAAAATAAAGAGCCCGAAAAAATTTTCGAAGAAATAAAGGAAAAGCTTAAAAATGAGAATTTTTTTGAAGAAATAAATTATTTAAAGGGATTTTTAAACATCAAGATTTCTTTCGAGCTCCTTATAAAAAATTTAAAGGAAATTTTAAAAGAGAAAGAAAATTTTGGAAAAATTGATATAGGAAAAGGAAAGAAAATAAACCTTGAATTTGTTTCTGCAAATCCAACAGGTCCTTTAAATGTTGCAAATGCAAGGGCTGCTTCAATGGGTGATACACTTGCAAATTTGTTAAAAACAATTGGATTTCATGTTGAAAAAGAATACTATGTTAATGATTCAGGAAATCAGGTTAAAATTCTTGAAGATTCATTAAATATAAGGATAAAAGAAATTTTGGGTGAAAAAATTTCTTATCCTGAAGAATTTTATCCAGGAGAATATTTGATAGAAATTGCAAAAGAAATAATTGAAAAAAATATAAGTAATAGATTGGAATATGCAATAAATAAAATTTTGGAAAATCAAAAAAATTCACTTTTAAAAATAGGTGTTAAATTTGATAATTTTGTGAGGGAAAGCAAGATAAGAAAATCTAAAAAAATCTCTGAAATTTTAAAAAGAATTTCAAAATATACTTATGAAGAGGATGGTGCATTGTATTTCAAATCAACAAGTTTTGGAGATGATAAGGATAGGGTTTTAATTAAAAAAAATGGTGAAATCACTTATTTTTTATCTGATCTTGCATATCATCTTGATAAAATAGAAAGGGGATTTGATATTTTGATAAATATATGGGGACCTGACCATCATGGTTATATACCAAGAATGAAGGCAGGATTAAAGGCATTGGGATTTGAAAATTTTGAAGTTATAATATGTCAGCAGGTAAATTTAAAAAGGGGGAATGAATCAGTAAGACTTTCAAAAAGAAAAGGAATCTATTATACAATGGATGAGCTTATAGAGGAGGCAGGAAAAGAAAGCACAAGAATGTTTATGCTTTTAAAAAGTTTTGATTCACCTCTTGATTTTGATATTGAACTTTCAAAAAAAATTTCCTTTGAAAATCCTCTTTATTATCTTGAGTATATGCATGCAAGATGCGTAAATGTTAGAAAATATGCAAATGAAAAGGGGATTAATGAGGAAAATTTTGATGAAAAATATTTAAAAGAAAAAGAAGAAAGAGAAATTCTTTTAAATTTATTTTATTTTAAAGATATTATTGAAAAAGGAGCAATTTTAAGGTCTCCCCATCTTTTACCCCATTTCCTTTTAGAACTTGCAGGCGTTTATCATTCATATTATCAAAAGAAAAGGATTATTGGTGATGATTTAGAAATTTCAAAAGCAAGACTTGCTTTAAACAATGCATGTGAATATGTTATAAAAAATGGTTTAAGGATAATGGGAATAGAGCCAGTTGAAAGGATGTGATGGAAAGTGTCGTTGAATTTTATGATGTTAAAAAAATTTACAGAAATAAATATTATGCTTTAAAAAACATAAATTTAAATATAAATAAAGGAGAATTTATATTCCTTGTTGGTCCTTCTGGAGCAGGAAAAACAACCCTTTTAAAACTTATTTATATGGAGGAATTACCTGAAGAAGGCAAGGTAAAGGTTCTTGGATTTTCAAGTAAAGAGATAAAAAAGAAGGATATAGAATTTTTAAGAAGAAAAATAGGGGTTGTATTTCAGGATTTTAGATTGCTTCCTGATAGGAATGCACTTGAAAATGTGACATTTTCCCTTGAAATTATTGGAGTTCCATATAAAGAGGCAAGGGAAAAAAGTTTAAAGGTTTTGACCGATATTGGTCTTATAGGAAAAGTTGATAGTGATATATTTGACCTTTCAGGGGGAGAAAAACAAAAGGTATGTATTGCAAGGGCACTTGTAAGGGAACCAATAATTTTAATTGCTGATGAACCAACAGGAAACATAGACCCTGAATCACAGGATGAAATAATTGATTTACTTGTTAAAATTCATTCAAAGGGAACAACTGTGATAATGGCAACCCATAATTATTCTCTTATGGAAAAAATTCCTTTTAAAAAAACAGTTTATCTTGAAAGAGGGGAAATTAAAAAAATAGAATGATAATAACACCAAAAAACTTCTTTTTAACTGCTGGTAGTGGAAAGGGAAAATATCCATTGATTGCCTTTGACAATGCTTTAAGGGATGCAAAAATTTCTGATTACAATCTTTTAAAAGTTTCAAGCATTTTACCAAAAGGAGCAAAGGAAAGGAAATTTTTAAAAATTAAAAAGGGTTCTATAATTTTTATTGCTTATTCGTATTTAATAGAAGAAGAAGGGGTTATTAGTTCTGCTTGTGCTGTTGCAATTCCTGAAAGAAAAAATGATATAGGAGTGATAATGGAATTTTCAGGAAAAGTAGAAGAAAAAATTGCAATTGAAAAAGTTTGTGAAATGGCTGAGATCGCAATGAAGGAAAGGGGCATTTTAATTAAAAAAATAATTTCAAAATCAAAAAGTTTAATTGCTGAAAAATATTCCTGCACATTTGCAGGTTGCTGTTTATGGTAATTATTTTAATACTTTATTCTTTTTCCCATAAAATTTTAAAAGATTCAATTTATGAAAAATATTTTTTAGATGGAACAAGTGAAAAATATGAAGAAATTTATATAAAAATTGAGGATGAAAAAGGGACTTTTGAATGGAATCAAATAAGCATTTATTATACTCCTTATTATAATACTTCTGATTTTAAATTTGTTGAAATAAAAAGAAAAGATGGTGAAATAATAAAAATTCCATTAGAAAATATAAAGGATGAACTTGCCCCACCTGAGCTTGGTGGAACAATTTTTTGGGGAACGAGGAAAAAAATCTTACAGTTGCCAAAATTAAATATAGGAGATGTAATACATTATGGAGTTTTTTATAAAGGTGGGAACTGGCTTGGTCCTCAAGGGGAAATAATTTATAGAACACCTTTCCCTGGATATTTTAATACAATAGAAATTTTTGAAGATTATGTTCCAATTAAAAGGAAAATATATGTTATTGAAGAATTAAAGGAAAAACCTATTAGGTTTAAAATTTTTAATGGTAAAATAAACTATAAAAGGGAAAAAATTGATGGGAAAATAGTTCATGTATTTTGGTGTGATTCAATTCCTCCTGCGAAAAGAGAATATTTATCTGGGTCAAAATATGACTATCTTAAAAAAATAATAATTACAAATATACCCTCTTGGATAGATATTTCAAAACATGAATATTTTCTTTCAGAAGAAAGCATACAACCTAAGGATTATATAAAAGTTTTTACTGATTCAATTTTAAAAGATGCAAAAAGTGATTCTGAAAAGATATACAAATTGTTTTACTTCGTTTCTGATAAAATAAGGTATCTTGGTCTTGTTGAAACAGATGTTGAAGGTTATAAACCTCATAAGGCAGAAATTGTATTGAAACACATGGAAGGGGTTTGTAAGGATAAGGCAGGTCTTTTAGTTTCCCTTTTAAGGGCAGCGGGTTTTAACGCATATTATGCAATAACGGGTGCTGGAATAAGAATGGAAGATTTTCCATCAGATCAGGCAAATCATGCCCTTGTTGCTCTTGAACAAAAACCTTTTAAATATATTTATCTTGACCCAACAATTGGTTCAGGTGGTAAAAATTTGTTGCCAGCATATGAAGAAGGACAGGAAATTCTTGTGGCAAGAAAAGAGGGTGATATTTTAAGGAAAATACCATTTTCAAAAACAGAAGAAAAGGGAATTAATGTATTTATTGAGGAAAATATATTTAAAAATGAAATAAAGGGGAAATTAAAGATAAATACAAAGAAGGGATTTGACCAGTTTTTTAGAGGTATTTTCAGGGATAAAGAATATAAGGATTTAAAAAAATTTTTAAAAAATTATTTTTCCTTTTTAAAGGGTTTTGAAATTGACACAATTTTATTTATGGATACTTATGATTATTCAAAATATTTTGAATTTGAAATAAATTTTAAAAGAGATTTTGAATTTTTAAAAATTGATGAATATTTACTTTTTAAACCAATTTTATTTTATAAGGAATTTATTGAAAAATTTTTATGGGAAATAGATTTTATAGAAAAGGAAAGAAAATATCCATTTGTTTTTAATTTTACTAAAAAAATTAATATTAAAGAAAAAATAAATTCAGAAGATTTTGAAATAATTGCATTGCCAAAAAATGAAAAATTTAAGGGGAAAAGAGTAAATTTTGAAATTGAAGGTCAAAAAGATGAAATTACTCTTTCAATTTCTATAAATAAAAAAGAATTTAAAGGAAAAGAATATGATGAAGTTTATAGATTAAAAAATGAAATTGAAAGGAGTTTTAAAAAATGGGTTATTTTAAAAATTTAATTGTTTTAATTTTTCCCTTTCTTCTCTTTTCTGCAAATTTAGAAATTTTAAAAAAAATTGAAAAAATAAAAATAGAAGGTGATTCAATATTTAAGGAATTTGAAATAAAAATTAAGGTTTTAAATCAAGAAGGGGTTAGTGAAGCAGGAACACAAAATATAGAATTTGATGAGAACTCTGAAATTTTAAAAATTTTATATGGAAGGGTAATAAATGAAAAGGAAACAATAAACATTAAAGATTATTCAATAAATATTTATACAAATCAGGAAGTTGAAGATTATCCATTTCTTTATAACAAAAAAATAACTTCAATTTCGTTTTTAGGTGTTAAAATAAATTCATTGATTGAATATAAGTATAAAAAATCTTCAAAATTTGAAGGTAAATATGATGAAATTTTCATTTTTAGAGAAAATTATCCTTTAAAGGAAAAAATACTTGAGATTGAATTTCCTGAAAATCTAAAATTTAATTATAAAATAAAGGGCAATATAAAATTTGAAAGGGAAAAAATAAAAAATAAAATAAAATATAAATTTTTTGCAAAGGATTTAAAGGAAATAAAGGATGAATACAGTAAACCACCAGATTATTTAATTTCTCCATTTGTTTTTATAACAAATTACAATTCATGGGATGAAATATTTAAGGAATTTAAGGAAAAATACTTTGATTCAAAAAGGTGTGAAGATTTTGAATTTAAAAATTTTTTAGAAATTTTAAAGGAAATTAAAGTTGCAGATGTTTCTTATAATTATACAGGTTTTTATCCTGATTCATGTGAAAGAGCATTAAGAACAAAATTTGGAACAATACCTGAAAGAACTTATCTTATGATTAAAAGGATGGAAAATCCTGAAATTTTATGCATATTTTCACCTCTTTTAAATCCTGATACCTTATTTCCTGGAAATTCATGGATAGAAGGAATTTTAATAAAAGAAAAAGAAAAAATATATGACCCTTCCTTTAAATTTGGAAATTTAAATTATTATCCATATTCAAAAAGGAAAGCAATTTTTATAAATAAACAAAATTTCTATATAAAAGAAATACCCCCTTTTAGTGAGAATTTCATAAAAGTAGAAATAAATATTGATTTGAAGAAAAATTATTTAAATATAAATTATAAAACTGGTGGATATTTTGATAAATTTGTAAAAGAAAATATTTTTTATTTTGAAAAAGAAGAAAAAGAAAAATTTTTAAAAGATGTTCTTTCAGGATTTGGTGAATTTGAAAAAGAAAAAATTGAAATCAAAAATCTTTTAAAGGAAGATGAAAATCTTGAAATTGAAATCAATGCAAATATAAAGGATTTAATAACAAAAATAGGAAATTTCAAGATAATTGAAATTCCATCCCCTTTTATCTATCCCCTTTACATTTCAAAAATAAATGAGGAAAGAGAAAATCCATATTTAAATGAAGAAAATTTTTATTTAATTTTAAAAATTTCTTTTAATAAGGAAGAAAAGATTTTAAAGGAAGAAAAATTTGAAAATGAAATAGGAAAATTTATAAGAAGAGATTATGAAAATGGAAGGGAATTAATTTTACAAATAGAAAAAAATGGTTTATGGGAAATAAAAGAAATTAAAAAATATAATGAACTTCTTGAAAAATTATTATCAATTGAAAATAGAATTTTCATTTTTTAAGCAAACATTTTTCCCATAAATCGTTGTATTCAAAAGAATTTTTTCCCTTATAATATAAATTTTAAAATATGGCAATTATAGAAAAAAAGATTAAATTAATGGGCTCAAAAGGTGAAATAGAAACAATTGCTATCTTTGATTCAGGCGCAACTTATTCTTGCATTCAACCTCAACTTGCAAAAAAGCTTGGAAGAATAGAAGCTTTACCACAGCCAAAACTTTTTGGAACTGCTGAATCCGGAAGGAAAGTAATTGCAAAAGAAGCGGTTAGACTTGATTTTATCTTAAATGGTTATACATTCAGTGACGAATTCATGGTAATTCCTGAACTTTCTGACCCTGTAATCATAGGAGCAGCAACCCTCCAAAAATGGAGAATGAAACTTGATTTTGAAAACGAAGACATTATAATTGACCCAAAAGTAACAAAATTAAGATTGCTTAAATTAAATCAAAAGAAAATTAAAAAGAAATATTTTTAGAATTTTGTTGATAATTTTTGTGGGATAATTAAAGTTCTTCGCTCCATTTTTTTGCAAGAAGGTCTCTTCTTGGTTTATAAACAATTTCATAAAAACTTCTTTGGGAAAGTAATATTCCTTTTTCATAAGATTTGCATATTTCAACTGCTTCGTTAAATGCTTTTTCCCATTTGCCTCCAAATCTTTTCTCAATCTGTTTTTCAAATTTGTCAGGTGTCTGGATTTCGTCACCTATTACATAATATTTTTTACCTTCAATTTCAACACAATATGCAATTTCATCACCTATATGTTCAATACCAAAAGTTTCTTTAATTTTCTCAATTTTTTCTTTTGGAAGTCTTATTTTTTCAAATGTTAATTTTGAAGGTCCTTTTACAAGTTTTGGTTTAAATCCTTTTTTTGCAGCAGCATAAAATATTGCCCTATTTAATCCAAAACTTTTTGCTTCTTCAATTGATTTACCAAGACAATATGCCCTTGCTGCTTGCAATGTTGCCATCACTTGAAATCTACCTATTTTCATAATTTAAAAATTTTCTTATTTTTTCTTCAACTTCTTTTTCAATTTTGAAAATCTTTTCTTTTATTTCATCTGAAAAATCCTCTTTTATCTCAAAGGGGTCTTTTACTTCAACTGCAAGTATTAAAAGTTTTTCTGGAAATGGAATTCCAAATTTATTTGCAATTAAATAAATTTCTGGAATACCTGCATAATGAGAAGATATAAAATTTTCTGAAACTAAATCTTTAATGTCAATTTCATGAACGAAACCAACTTCTTTTTCTCTTGTTAAAATTGAATCAACTATTATAACCTTTTCATAACCAGAAATTATATCTAAAAGTGAAAATCCTATTTCTTCTGTTTTTATAAAATCTATTCCTTCAAATTTTTCCTTTAATTTATCTATTAAATATAATCCTATTCTATCATCTTTTCTTAAAGAATTTCCAAGACCTAAAATTAATGTCTTAGAAATTTTTTATTTCCTCTAAAATTTCTCCCTTTTTGTTATAAATTATAATTTTGATTGGAATTCTTCCAGGAATTGAATGTGTTCCACATGCATGGCATGGGTCATATGCTCTAAATGCCATTTCAATCATGTTTAAAATTCCTTCTGAAACTTTACCTCCTTTTATAAGACCTTTTGCAGCCTTTTCAACAGACATTGCTATTCTTGCTGAATTGTTTTGTGTTGCAACTAAAAGGTTTGCTTTTGTTATTAAACCTTTTTCATCAGTTTGATAATGATGATAAAGGGTTCCTCTTGGTGCTTCAACAACTCCAAATCCTTCCTTTGGGGTTTCTTTTGGTACATTTCTTATTTTATCACTTGTAATTTCATCATCCTTTGCAAGCTCAAGAAATCTTTCAGCAGCATATATTATCTCTATTACCCTTGCCCAGTGCATTGCAAGTGTATGATGGCATGGTTTGCCAAGTGTAGCAAAGAATTCCTCATATGCTTCTTGTGCCTTAGGAGTTGCCATTCCATCTGCTGCATTCAACCTTGCAAGTGGTGCAACTGCATAAATTCCTGAATCCTTTCCATCAACAAATCCTTTCCATCCAACATCTTTTAAATATAAGAATTTTATATATGTCCATGGTTCGACATGTTCTGCAAGGTATTTTTGATATTCATTTGCCTTAAACTTTGCAAATTCTTTTCCATCAGGATCAACAACCCTTATCCATCCATCATAAAAATTAACTCTGTTTTTATCATCAACAAGACCCATATAATAGGTTTTATGGGTATATGTATCAGATTTTATGAGTTCAACATATTGTGGATTTGAAAGAACTATATCTTTAAATGCCTTTAATGTGAATAAAGAGAAATCAACTGCCTTTTGAGCAACTTCTATAAATCTTTTTTGTTCATCTTTTTTAATTCCTTTTGAAACTCCACCAGGGACTGCCCAAACAGGATGAATAACTTTTCCACCTAAAAATGTCATAAGTTCCCTTATTTCCCTTCTTATTCCAATAACCTTTTTACCTATTTCAAGACCAACCTTATTTATAACACCTAAAACATTTCTTTCTGCTTTTGGAGCATCAGGTCCTACAATGAAATCAGGTCCACCAAGAATGTAAAAATGTAGGGTATGGTCTTCAACCATAAACATGTTATAAAACATTTCCCTTAATTTTTTTGCAGCAGAAGGAACTTCTACTTTAAATAAATCATCACATGCCTTTGCAGAAGCCATATGATGTGCTGTTGGACATACCCCACATATTCTTGGTGTTATTTGAGGCATAAGTTCTGCTGGCTTCCCGAGTGAAAATATCTCAAAACCCCTTAATTCAGGAACAACAAAATATGCCTTTTCAACATCACCTTTATCATCAAGAAAAATCTCTATTTTTCCATGACCTTCAAGCCTTGTAATAGGATCAATTTCTATTTTCTTTCCCATTTTATTCCTCCTTTATAATTTTTCTAAATAAAAGTGATTTTGGTAACGAATACATGTAAAATAAACCGATTGGATCAGGTATTCCTTTTTCAATAATATTTTTTATTTCATTTTCATCATTTGAATCAATTATTGATGCAATAAACGAAAGGGCTGCTGCACCATAATCTTTAACTCCATCAACAGGTCCAAAACAACCTGTGCATGGCATATTTCCCTTTATACATAAAGCATTGCATCCACCCCTTGTAACAGGTCCTAAACAGGGAAGTCCTTGAAGTAATAAACATTTTTCAGGGTCAACTTTTTCTGGTTCATAATATCTTTTAATTTCTTTAATTTTTATTCCTTCTGCTGGTTTTGTTTTATTTAAATCACATTCCTCACACAATGCTTTATCAGATGCTAAAACCTTCCCTTTTGGTGGTAAGTTTCCTGAAAGTAATGTTAAAACTGCATTTTTTACAACATTTGGAGGTGGAGCACATCCAGGAATATAATAATCAACATCTATAACCTGGTCAAGTGCCCTTACATCTTCATAAAATTCAGGTAGTTCAAAACCTTGTTTTTTTGTAAATTCTGGGTCAGGAATTTTCTTTTCAGGATTATAAACTATTGGACCTGTATGGTAATAATAATCAAATATTTTTTGTTTTGTTTGGGAATTTGCAAGCCCTGGAACACCTCCCATATGAGCACAAGCACCAAATGCAATTACAAGTTTTGATTTTCTTCTTAAAAGTTTAACCATATCCTCCTGTTCAGACAATCTTACTGCTCCATTTATAAATGTTGCAAGTATTTCCCCATCTTTTAATTTTTCTACATCCTCTCTTTTAAAATCAAGGGCAACTGGCCAAAAAACAATATCAACTTTTTCAACAACTGTTAAAATATCTTCTGCAAGGTCAACAACTGCTTCCTCACATCCACCACATGAAGCACACCAGTAAAGGGCAATTTTTGGCTTTTCCATATTATGCCTCCTTCTTTAAAGGAATTGGACCAAGTTTTCTAATTGTTTCTGTGAATTCATTTACAACTTTTACAAATTTGTCTGCCTCTGATGCTGAAATCCATTCAAGCCTTAACCTTTCTTCTTCAATTCCAAACTGTTTTAACAATTTTTTCAAAAGTAAATATCTTCTCAAATTTTTATAATTCCCTTCTATATAATGGCAATCACCTGGATGACAACCACCAATTAAAACTCCATCAGCACCATTTTTAAAAGCATAAAGTATAAATTCTGGATGTATTCTTCCTGAACACATAACCCTTATAATTCTTATATTTGGAGAATATTGCATTCTTGAAACACCAGCAAGGTCTGCTGCTGCATATGTGCACCAATTACAAAAAATTCCTATTATTTTTGGTTCAAAATTTTTCTCCATAAAATTCCTCCTTAAACATATAAAATTTCTTTTATTTCTTCAAAAATTTGGTCATCTCTGAAATTTTTCTGTTTTATTGCCTTTGATGGACATGCACCAACACATACTCCACATCCCTTACACAATACCTCATTAATTCTTGCAACCTTTTTCTCCTCATCAAAAGATATTGCATAATAAGGACACAATCCTATGCATACATGGCATCCTGAACATTTTTCCTCGTCTACAACTGCTATATATGGTTCACTTTCTATATAATCTTTTGAAAGGATAATTCCTGCCCTTCCACTTGCTGCTTGTGCTTGAACGATTGATTCATCAAGAGTTTTTGGGAAATGGGCTAAACCTGCCAGGAAAATACCATCTGTTGCAAAATCAACAGGTCTTAACTTCATATGTGCTTCTAAGAAAAATCCTTCTTTTGTAATAGGGAATTTACAAAGCTGTGATATTTCCTTTGCATCTTCATTTGCAACAATTCCTGTGGAAAGAATAAGATAATCTGCTTGAATTTTTAAAGGAAGATTAAGGATTTCATCAAAAACAGAAACGAATAATTTTCCATTTTCTTCTTTTACTTCTGGTTTTTTATTTTCATTAAATCTTATAAATTTAACTCCTTTTTGCCTTGCTTTTGTATAATATTTTTCCTTAAATCCATATGTTCTTATATCTCTATAAAGAACATAAACTTCTGCATCCTCATTTATCTCTTTAATCTTTAATGCATTACCTATTGCCTGAATGCAACATATTCTTGAACAATAAGGTCTTTCTTCATCCCTTGAACCAACACATTGAATCATAACAAAGGTTTTATCTTTTAAATCTTTTATAAATTCTTTATCATTTGAAATTTTTTCTTGAAGCTCTATCTGGGTCATTACCTTTTTACTTCTCCCATAACCATATTCCTTTGGCTTATATTCAGTTGCACCTGTTGCAACAATTATAACTCCATGTTCTATTTCCATTATTTCATTTTTAACCCTTATCTTTGTTTTGAAATTACCAGCAGAACCTTCAACAGTTTCAAGTCTTGCCTCTTTAAATATTTTTATCTTTGGATTTGAACTAACTTTATTGATTAATTCATTTAAGAATTTTTTAGGGTCTTCACCATTAATTAAATAATGAATTTTCCTTAAATTTCCACCAAGTTCTTTTTCCTTTTCAACCACATAAACCTCATAACCTTGGTTAGCAATTTCAAGAGCTGCTACAAGTCCTGAAACTCCTCCCCCTAAAACAAGTGCCTTTTTATTTACAGGAATTTTTGAAGGATAAAGGGGTTCAGAAAGTCTTACTTTTGCAACTGCCCTTCTTATAACATCCTTTGCTTTTTCTGTTGCCTTTTTCTTTTCAAACATATGAACCCATGATGCATGTTCCCTTATGCTTGCAAATTCAAAAAGAAATGGATTTAAACCTGCTTCTTTTAATGTATTCTGGAATAATGGTTCATGAGTTCTTGGAGTGCATGCAGCAACAACAACGCGATTAAGTTTCTTTTCTTTAATAACTTCTTTTATCCTTTCCTGGGCATCCTGTGAGCAGGCATATAATAAAGTTTCAGAATGAACAACATCTTTTAATGTTTTAGCATAACTCTTAACTTCTTGAACATCTATAACACCTGCAATGTTTGTTCCACAATGGCAAACAAAAACACCAATCCTTAATTCTTCCCCTTCTATTTTTCTTTCAGGAACAAACTCTTCTGGTTTTATAAGTGTTCCTTTAACACGAGATAAAAGGGTTAAAACTTTTGATGATGCAGCAGAAGCCTGAATAACTGTTTCAGGAATATCTTTTGGTTCAGAAAAAACACCCGAAACATAAATCCCTTCTTTTGCCTTAACAGGATCAAAGAAATCTACTTCTGCAAAACCAAATTCATTCAACTTTATTTTAAATTTCTCACTTATGTCTTTATTATCTTGTGGTGGTAAAAGACCAACAGAAAGAACAACAAGGTCATATTCCTTTGATTTTTTTCTATCACCTTCTGCAAGATATTCAATTATTAAATTTTTTGTTTTAGGGTCTTCCAAAATTTTTGGTGTCCTGCATCTTATATAATTAACTCCTTCTTCTTTTGCCCTTTCAAAATACTGCTCAAAACCCTTACTGAATGCTCTAACATCCATAAAATAAATGTCAATTTCCTTCAAAGTTTCTCCCATATGCTCTTTTGCAATTATTGCCTCCTTTGTTGCATACATACAGCAAACAGAAGAACAATAATCCCTTTGAATTTCTCTTGAACCAACACATTGAATAAATGCAATTCTTTCAGGCTCCTTTTTATCAGAAGGTCTTAAAACCTTACCACCATAAGGACCTGTAGGGGATAAAATCCTTTCAAATTGTAAAGATGTTATAACATTTGGATATTTACCATATCCCAAATCTTCTTTTACACTTGGGTCAAAAATCTCGTATCCTGGTGCTAAAATTATTGCACCAACATTTATATCAAAAATCTCTTCCTTATCTTCAAAATTTATTGCACCAGCAGGACATGCCTTTTCACATGCTCTACATTTACCTGTTTGAAAATAAATGCAAGCTTCTCTATCAATAACTGCCTTATTTGGAACTGTCTGTGGATAGAAAATGTATATTGCTGGTCTTGTTGAAAGACCTAAATTAAATTCATCAAGTGCAGGTTTTACCTTTGCATCTTCTTTTTTAACTTCCTTAATTTTTCCAACAGGACAAACACGAACGCATTCACCACATCCTGTGCAAAGTTCTATATTTACATATCTTGGTCTTTTTCTTAAAGTAACTCTATAATTTCCTGGTTCTCCTTTTACTTCAAGAACATCTGTTAATGTGAAAAGTTCAATATCTTTATGCCTTGCAATTTCAACAAGTCTTGGTGCCAAAATACACATTGAGCAATCATTTGTAGGAAATGTTTTATCAAGCATTGCCATAACACCACCAATACCTGGCTTTTTCTCAACCATATAAACTTTAATCCCACTTGCAGCAAGGTCAAGGGCAGATTGCATTCCACCTATTCCACCACCCAAAATTAAAACAGAACCAATTTTTTCTTCCTTCATGATTTTACCTCCATTTTTTTATAATAAATTTCTTTAATTTTATAAAAATAAAGGGCAAATGGACGATAAATTAAATGGGCTAATTTACCAAACGGAAGTTCAATGAGTAAAAAGGAAGTAACAAACGCAACATGCAAAGCATTTGTATAATGGGAAAGCATTTCAAGATTTAAATTTCTGAATATATGAACGAGTATCCCACTTAAACTTATTAAAAAGATTAAAATTGGTAAGGGGAAATCCTGCCATTCTGATTCCTTATAAATTTCTCCACCTTTTTTCCTTATCCTTTCAATGATTATATATAAAGAGCCAAAAAGCATTCCTATTGTTGCCAAGTATCCAAGAATTCTTTGAGTTAAATTTGTATATATTTTCCATCTTAAAAGGAAAAGGACAATTATAAGCATTAAAAGACAACCAATTGCCATTCCAAGATGGAAAATATATCTTATTTTATTCTCAGTTCTTTTACATTTTATCATTTCCTTTTGAGTAAATAGGTTTATTATTATCTCATAAAGGGCAACAAATCCGTAGTAAAAAGGAATTTTTTCTCCTTTAAAGGAAAAATAACCCATCCTTATAACTCCTATAAGCAAAATTAAAATCGGGAATAAAATAATAAATAGAGCATATCCATAAAGGATTCTAAATCCTCCTTCAGGTAGAGTATGCTCAATTGGCATTGAAGTTCCAAAAAAATCAGAAGCACTGAGTCCTATTTTTAATTTGTGGTATAAGAAAATTAAAACAAGTGAAAGGATAAAAACTATGAAATAGGATAAAATACCAACAAGTTTTGAAGATAAAATTTTTGAAGCAACCTTTGTAACATCATATTTTGATATTAAGTATCTTCTTAGGGTTGCCATTGATAAACGGGGTTCTGCTTCTCTTGGGCATGCAATAGAACAATCACCACAATCATGACATAAAAATGCTTCTAAACTTCCAAGAAGATTTTTTTCTAATCCGAGTAAGGCATATTGAAATGGTCTTCTTGGAAATGGGGCAAATTCTTTTGAAATGTTACACATGATTGTGCATGTTCCACAATTGTAGCACCCCTTTACATCAAATTTACCATATCTTTTTATTTCCCTTAAAATTTTGGGGTTTGAGAAAACTTCCATATAATTTCTCCTTTTTAAAAGATAATTATTTTAAAGTAAAAAAAATTATGAAGGCAAACATAAATCATTTTTTAAAAACAGGATAAAATCTTTCTTTCCAAACATAACCCCTTCTAAAAAATGCCTCTTTTGCAGAATAGATACATAAATAAATTCCAATCAATAGAGAAATTGGGAAAAAGATTGTATATTTTAGGTCATGGGAATTATATATATCTGAAATTAATTTTAAAAGATAAATTAAAGAAATCTGTAAAAATGAAATTTTTATTAAATTTGGACAAGAAGTTAATATCCCCTTTAAAAAATTTAAAAATGGAAGGAAAAATATTATGAAAGATAATAAAAGAAATATAAAAAGAATTTTATAGGAATAATTAAAGGCACCAAATGCACTTTTTGTAACACCCCTTTTAATTTCCTCATAATTTTTATAAAATCTTACCTTTATAAATTCTTTACCATTTAAAATTGCTATATTACCTCCATTTTCCTTTACTTTCCTTGCAAGAAAAATATCATCAACAATTTCATTTCTAATCTCTTTATGACCTCCAATTTCTTCATAAAATTTCCTTTCAAATAAAAGAAAAGGACCAAGAGCAAAAGCAAATTTATTTTTTTTACTTAAAATTCTTAAAGGTAAAAAGGTCATAAACGCAAAGGACCATAAAGGCATAAAAATTTTTTCAATAAAAGAAATTGCTTCAATTTTTGGTATTAAAGATAAAAGTTTTAAATCCTTTTCCTTCATTTTTGAAATTGCATATTCAATCAAATTTTCATCAATGAATCTTGTGTCGGCATCCGTAAAAAGGAGATATTCACCTTTTGATAAATTGAAACCATTCCAGCATGCAAAATTTTTACCCATCCATCCTTCTGGTAAAAAATTTAATCTTAAAAATTTTAAATTTTTATTTTTATCAACAAATTTTTCAACAAGATAAGGGGTTTTATCATTAGAATTGTCATCAACAACAATCAATTCAAAATTCTCATATTTTTGATTTAAAATGCCATTTAAACAATCAACTATATTTTCTTCTTCGTTTCTTGCAGGTATTATAATTGAAATAAAGGGTTTTTGCTTTAAGGGAATATATTCTTTTTCCTCTTCTAAATAAAATATGTTGTTTATCAAAATAATCAAAAAAGAAATTAATGAAAAAAATATAAATAAATCTATCATTTCCAGTAGGAATTGCTCAATTTAACTTTTCTCATATATGGTTCATCAATCAACCTTTTAAAACCAAGCCATAATAAAAAAATAGTTGTATTTAAAATTTCAATTAAAGATTTTTTAAATAAAGGAAATATAAAAAGGATTGTTAAAATTATTGAAATTGTTACAGAAATATGAAAATTTTTTGAAATAAGAAAAACAATCAAATAAATAAGAATGCCAATTAAAGTTATTTCAGGAAATTTTCCTAATAAAAATCCAGTTGCTGTTGCAAGTCCTTTACCCCCTCTAAATTTAAGAAAAATTGGAAAACCATGTCCAAAAACGCATAAAAATCCTGATAACCATATTAAATTTTCATTTTTCAGAAAATAAAGGGAAATTAAAAATGCTGTAAATCCCTTTAAAAAATCCAAGAAAAATACAAAAACTCCCCAAAATGGAGAAATGACATGCCATACATTCCTTGCACCAACATTTCCTTCTCCAACCTTACTTATATCAATTTTTTTTATAAGCTTTGAAACTATAAAAGCATTTGGTATTGAACCTATTAAATAAGAGAGCAAAAGAATTAAAATTTTCATTTTTCAAATTCAAGTGGATGTTCTTCTTTATAAATTTCTTCTCCCAATTTACCTGTAAACATTGATTTATTTAATGGATATATGACAGGGTCAAATACAACCCAATATAAATGCCATACAAGTATAGCAAGTGAAGCAAGAATTGCCTCATAAAAATGAATAACAAGGAAAAGGTCAATAAACCATTTTGGCAAAATACTCAAAGTATTTTCCTTAAACCATATTGCAAGCCCTGTTAATCCCATAACAATTGTTCCCCATACAAGTGCCCAATATTCAAATTTTTCATAAAAGGTAAATCTTCCAAATTTTGGTTTTTCTTTTTTAATGTTTAAATTATAAAATAAAAGATTTATTGCATCAGTTATATCTTTAATTTTAAAAATGAGTTCTTTAAATTGTTCCCTTCCCCTTTTTGTATAAATCATTGCAAAAACCTTAATCAAAAATGTTATTATCATTACACTACCAGCAATTCTATGTAAATATGCTCTTAAAATACCACCTTTAAACTTTGCAATATTTAAACTCCATATTGCATCAGGATAATGATGAGCAAATCCTGTATAAACTAAAATTAAAAAAGAAACAAGATGAATTAGATGAATGGTTCTTTCAAATTTATTAAACCTCAAAATTTCTTTTCCACTCAAAGGATGATATCTTACCCCTTCTCTTACTTTTTTCATAAAATCCAAAAAGCAATAAATTACCATTCCACCTATTGTGATTATTATAAGCCATATATAAATTTTTCTAACCACATTTATTACAATGGTTCCTATTGGAGAAATTATTTCATGAACATAATGGATCTTTGCACCTGGTTTAATTCCTGGATGACATGTTCCACATGTTTTTGACAAATTGTTAGGATGAGTTGGGGAAAGTGGATTTGTAGATGAAAGAATTTTATGATTTTCATGGCAGGAAGCACAATTTGCAGAAAAAAGATTTCCTGCTTTAAGTGCAAGACCATGATAACTTTCATAAAAAGTTGCAAGTCTTTTTTCAGATAACCCATATCTTTGAATTAAAGTATATCTTTCATGACAATCAGAGCATGTTTTTGGAACATTTAAAGGATAAACAGGACTTTCAGGAGAAGTTGGAGGTAATATTCTATGTTCTGAATGACAATCGTTACAAACAGGGGATTCTTTTACACCAACAAGATAACCTTTCCAATGAATACTTTCTATATAATCTTTATATTCCTTTTCATGGCATTTTGAGCATGTTTCAGGAATTCTATATTTATTTATTTTTGATTTTGGACTAACGGAAACATCAATGTCATGAATTCCATGACAATCAGAGCATGTTGCCCCTCTTTTACCTTGAATTATTGCAATGTTATGAACTCCTTCTTCATAAAGTTGATATGGATTTTTAATTGGAATTTTAAATTTTTCTGCAATTTCTTTTTTACGATGACAATTTCCACATGTTTTAGCAAGATTCTTAAAATAAACAGGCGAATTCTCATCTATTTTTGAAACATTATGGAAACCATGGCAATCATAACAATGGGCAGCCTCTTTTATTCCCTCTTTTATTGCTCTTCCATGAATACTCTCTATATGTTCAAAATATTCTTTTTTATGGCATAATCCACATTCAGGAGATGGAAGTTTTTGTGGGTGGGGAATTTCTCTAACCTCTCTATGACAGTCATTACAAGTTAAAAGAGAATGAATTGAATTTTTAACATCCTCACTTATTTTTTTATCATGGCATTCCAAACATTTCTCTTTTCCAATCTTTGCAGAATGATAAACTTTTGGAGCAATAACATTTTTGTGGCATTTTGTGCAAAAAATATTTTTTCTTGAAACATGAAGAGGAGATTTTGGATCAGAAGGTGAAATTATTTCATGCGTTCCATGACAATCTTTACAATCAGGAATATTTTTTTTACCTTTTAAAAACAAGATATAGTGAATATCCTCTTTATATATTTTTTCAATATTTTCATGACAAAAACCACAATTTACTTTTTTAAGAGGAACATCATGAGGTATTTCCTTTATGTCAGAATGACAATCAAAACATTCAATTCCTTCATGAACTCCCTTTAATTTTACATCATGACATTCAAGGCATTCGGAAGAAGTAAGCGAAAAAAAAAGATATAAAATTGAAAACATAGAAATTTATTATAAGGAATTCAATTAAAATTTTTCAATTTTTTGTTTAACATTTAAAAGATAATCTTCATAGTTTAAAAAATTGTGAGCACCAAATGATTTGTCCTTTTTGAATTCATTGAATTCATAATAAATTTTCAACAATTCAATTAATTTTTGTCCTTCCATTTCATTTTCTTTTTCTTTAAAAATTTTTTCAATTTCATAAATTAAATTTTCTATATTTTCCTTTTTTGAAATAAAATCATTTTCATAATTCTCTTCATGACAATCAATGCAGAAATTATTAGAAATTTTTTTAACAATACCTTCTTTTTTATGGCAATCAATACAATCTATTCCTGCCTCTTTCATTGGGTCTTTTGAAAAATTGTAAAATTCACCATTATAAATTTTATTTTGAATCTCATGGCATTTTTTGCAATCATTACTTTTATGATGGCAGGAATTGCAATCATAGGAACTTCTATAAGTAAATCCATGTTTTTCCTTAGAATGGCATAACGAACAAGAATTTTCATATAAATGGTAATAATGATTGAAAATTTTTTCTCCTATTTTTACCTTTTGATTTTCAATTCCAAAATGGCATGAAAGGCATTCAGGATCTTTTTCAAAAAGATTTTCAAGGGATATCTTTCTTTTATTCAATTTAAAAATATTTTTTTCACCTTTATCAATTTCTTCCTCAATTCTGTTTAAAATTAAATGAACATATTTTATATTATGAATTCCATAAGTTTTGTCCTCTTTTATAAAATCAAAATTTTCTTTTATTATTTGAGGATTATAAAAACCTTTAATAAATTTTGAAATTTTATAAAATCTATTTACCTTTTCCTCAATCTCTTCAATCCTATCTTTTACCCCTTTTTTCCACATAAAAAGAAGTTTATCATATCCTTTTCCATGACAATCTTCACAAACCTTTGGAGAAGCAACAGTAAATATAGATTTGTGTCCAAGAATAAATCTTTCCTCTTTAATTTGATGGCATCCAATACATGATACACCACTCAAAAACATTGGGTCAGGTGTTACTGGAACATCCAAAGCACCTGTTCCTATATAAATTCTTTCCTGCAATGAATGCTTTCCACCATGGCATTCTTCACATCTTGGTGACAGGGCATATGCCATTTCAATTTTTTTATGTTTTATAATTTCATGACAATCTTCACACCTTATCTTTTCCTTACTTACATGAACATCGTGTAAAAATTTATGATCCTTATATTCAATTTCCCTTTCTACATGGCATTCAGAACATTTTTGAGAAGATGTGCTTCCAGTTCCTTCTGTTACATAAATATGACATGTCCTACAATCAACTTTTGCCTCCTCATATTTTAAATGTGAAAACTTAATTCCTCTTATAAGAATAACTTCTCTCGGTGGTCCATGGCATATTCCACATCCACCAATAGGTTCTTTTGCTTCTTTTCCTATAAAATGGCACAAAATACAAACATTTTTATTAACAGCAGTATGTTCACCTTGAACAAGCTGGGAATGGCAGGATTGACAAGAAAGTTTAATTCCCCTTATTTCTTTATTATAATGCTTTATATGTTTAAATTTTATCCTTTTTGCAAATAATATTTCTCCTGTTTCAAGTTCTTCTTTTATATGACAATCCATACAATTTTCATCATCAATTTTTGAATGCAATTTCACATGGTAAACACCTGCTAAATACCTTATATTTTCTGCAAGAAGTCTTAATTTACCTTCTATATAACCTAAAAAACCTTTTTTATAATGGCATTTAATACAATTAACACTTGCATGACTTGAAGAAACCCAGTTATTGTAATAGGGTTTCATTATATGACAGGAATTGCAATAGGAAGGATTATCGGATGCTCTTATAAAAAGGTAAAAAAGATAAATTATAAAAATCAAAATTATAGGTATTAAAAATTTTTTCATTCCTTATTTTTTTCTTTCATTATTTTTTCATATTCAAGAGGGTGTTCCTTCATCATCCTTTCTTTACTTATTTTACCTGTAAATATTGTTGGATTGAAAGGAAAAACTTCCGGATTAAAATGGGCATTATACCAGTGCCATATTATTATTGCAAGTGTTGCTAAAAGAGCTTCATCAGAATGTGCTTCTCTTGCTATATCAATTATAAATTTTGGAATTATTCCGAGAAAGAAATTGTGAAACCACATGAGTGTCCCAGAACCTATCATTATTACCATCCCCCAGTAAACAGCCCAGTAGTCAAATTTTTCAATATAAGAATATCTTCCAAATTTTGGTCTTTCATCTGTAAGCTTTAAAAAATATTTTATATTTTGGAAAAAATCGAGAAAATCTTTTTTTGTTGGTAAAAGTTCCTTAAATTCCCTTCTTCCTTCTTTTGTAAAAAGATATATTGTATGCCACATTGCAACTATCACTAAAAGTGTTGCTCCAATCCTATGTAAAAATCTTGATACCTGTATTCCACCTGTTATTTTAAAGTAAATTTCTGCCCAAAAGGATTCATGAAATTTTATTGGAAGTCCTGTTATTATAAGCAAAATGCATCCAAGTGCTAAAATGAAATGCTGCATCCTTACATTTAAACTAAATCTTATAAAATATTCTTCTTCTTTTTCTTCTTTTTTCTTTATCTTTTTAATTTCCTCTTCTAACTCTTTTTTGATCTTTTCCTTTACTTCCCTTTTAATTTTTTCCTTTAACTCTTCTTTAATTTTAAAACCTTCTTTTTCAATCTCATTTATTATTTCCTCATAAATTTTTTCTTCTTCTTTCATTTTTTAAATTTTCTTAATCCCCTTCCTGTTAAATCAAGAATTATATGAACTATAAGACCAAAAATTACTAAAAATGTAAACCATTTAAAGAAATTATAAACATAGTATACAACACCTGCTTCCTTTTCATAAGGAATAACATGGTATTTTCCCTTTGCAACATTTTCACTTGCCCTTGGATGACACTTTCCACATGTATTTGCGAGGTTTTTTGGATGAATTGGTGAATTTGGATCTTTTGAAGGTAAAATTTCATGAGATCCATGGCAGGAAACACAATTTGCAGATTTGACAATACCATATTCAAGTGCAATTCCATGAAAACTTTCTTTAAAGGCTTCAACCTGTTTTATAGGAACACCATATTTTTTCATTATTGTAATATCTGAATGGCATTTTTCACAAGTTGCAACAACATTTTTTGGATTGAGTGTAGAGCGAGGGTCTTCTGGAGGAAAAATGTCATGTTCTTTATGACAATCATTACACACAGCAGTTTCATAAATCTTTTTTAAAAGTGCCTTACCATGAACCCCTTTAAAATATTCTTCCTTTACAAGTGAATGGCATTTTCCACAAGTTTTTGGAACATTCCTTTTATTTATTGTAGACAAAGAATCTGATGGGTTTCTTACATAATGCGTTGTATGGCAATCAATACAATCAGGTGCTTCTTTTCCTTTTTCCTTTGCTCTTCCATGGATACTTTCCTTATATTTTTCAGGCATTTCTTTTACAGGAGCACCAACAACATTCCCTGCATAATGGCATTGAAGACAATGAATCTTTTTTGGCTTTCTTAAATGGGGAATTGTTGTAACATCATAATGACATGCTGTGCATAAAAAGTCCTTATGAACACTTTGATAATATTCACCAGGTGAAACATAAAGGGATTTTTCTTTTCCATCCTCTATTATCTTATAATCCTCTTTTCCATGGCATAAAAAACATCTCCTATTCCTTGAAACGATGTCCTGAGAATAAAGATTTAAAATTAAAAAAAATAAAAGAGTTTTTTTCACTTCCCCTCCTTTTTAATTTCCTCATATTCCAAAAAATGCTCTTCTTTTAACCATTCCTCTGAAACATATCCATCCCAAAAACTCATATTTATAGGGAAATTTGATGGGGTAAGATGAATTTCGTATAAATGCCATAAAATTATAAATATTAAAATTAATGTTCCAGTCCATCCATGAACACCATAAATTAAATCAAAAAGCCATTTTGGAATAAAAATAAAGAAATAATTGTGCCACCACATAACTATTCCTGTTGCTATCATCAACAATACAAATATAAAAAATATCCAGTATTGAAGTTTTTCTCTAAAACCATATCTTTTAATCTTTGGTTTTTCATTTCTTTTTCCAAGATTGTAAAGTATAAGGGAAAAATAATCGGAAAAATCTTTTTTTTCAAAAATAAGACTTTTAAATTCTTTTCTTCCTTCTTTTGTAAAAATTATATAAATCAAATGGTATAAGGCAGTAATTATTAATAAAATTGCAGAAAGTCTATGAAGGGCACCCCTTGCTTCAAAACCCCCTTCAAGAAAGATTAAAAATTTTCCAAACCATGAATCGGAAAATTTTAAGGCAATTCCTGAAATTATGAGGAAAAAAACTGAAATCATGAGTAAAAAATGCTGAATTCTCCAATTTAAGGAAAATCTCAGAATATTTCTGTTACCCTTCATTTTCTTCTCCTTCTTATATCAAGAAATATATGAAATAAAAAAATAAATCCTAAAAAACTTATAAAAATTATATAAAATATCCTTACAACATAAACACCAATTGAAACCTCTTTTTTTGCTTCAACATGAATTTTACCACCAGTTAATTTCCATTCCCTTTCACCATGGCATTTTCCACAAGTTTTTTTAAGATTTGATGGATTTATTGAACTTTCAGGATTTTCAGAAGGCAAAATTTTATGATATTCATGACAGGAAACACAGTTTGCTGCACGAACTTCACCTTTATATAAAAATATTCCATGAAAACTTTTTTTATAGGTGGAAAATCTTCTTGGTGGAATACCATATAAGGAAGTTATTCTTGGATTTTCATGACATTTTGAACATGTTTCTGGAATTTTTTTGGGAGATACTGGTGATTCTAAGGAAAAATGGGGTAATATCTTGTGTTCAAAATGGCAATCTATACAAGTTGGAGCATCCTTTACCCCTTTTCTAATTGCCTCAAAATGAATACTTTCCCTATAATCTTCACCTTCTTTTTCATGACACGAAGAACATTTTTCTTCTATAAGAATTTTTCCTCCATAAACTTTAAAGGAAATAACCCTATGCCTTCCATGACATTCATGACAATCCAATTTTTTAAAATGAACACTTTTTTCAAAATTTTTTACAATTTCAGGATGGCATGATTCACAAAAAGATTTAATGGTATCAGGATGAGGAAATTTTTCAAAATTTATATGACATTCATTACATTTTAATAAAAGATGAGGCGAATTTAAAAGAGAATCCTTAATCAATTTTGAATGGCAATTTAAACAATCTGCATTTAAATTTAAAAATAAAAATAAATTAACTGTGACAATCTTTGCAAAAATTATAATCAACTTTAATTTTCTTGTGACAATCAAGGCATTTAATTCCATTTTCTTCAACATGTAATTTATGAGAAAAGTTTCCAATTTTTGTTTTAAGAATTTTATTATAGGATATTTTATGGCAATAAATGCAATCCCTTTTAATTTCTTTTTGATGATGACAATTTATACAACCTTCTTTACCAAACTTTAAAATTTCTCCTTCTTTTTTTTCATAATGTGGTCTATGACAATCTATACAATTTAAGTTTTCCTCTAAATGTTTTTTATGGGAAAAAGAAATTCCAAAAACTTCTTCTCTTTTTTCTTCAATCCCTTGATGACATCTTGTGCAAATTCTTTTTTGTGGACTATATTTTACCCATGGCAATTCAAAATATTTATTTATTTTTAATTCTCTTAATCCCTCATTTATAAATTCAATTGACTTTTCAAGTAAAACCTGAGAATAATCAACATTATGAATTCCATATCCCTTTTTTACAAGTTCAAAATTATAAATTGCATCCTTTAATTTTTGAGAATTTTTTGGAAGAATTTTTTTTGCTTCATTTATTATTTTTTCTGTTTTTTTAATTTTTTCATTGATACTTTCCTCCCATCTTTTATAAATTTTATAATAAGAGGCACCATGACAATTCATACATGAAAAAGCACCAGAAATCTTTACTTCTTCCCCTTCTATAAAATGACAACCTTCACATCTTATTCCTGCCTTATACATTGCTGACGGCATTGGTGATACACCAATGCCACCAATTCCCATATAAAGGTCCTTTTGGGGTGAATGCCCTTTTAAATGACATGTTGAACATGGAGTTTTAACAACTGCTTCAACATCCCTTGGTTTTCCATGATAAATTTCTTGATGGCACGCAATACATTCAACCTTATGATTTGTTATATGATTTTCATGCATATATTCAACTTCACTATATTTTTCAATCCTCTCAGGTTCATTATGACAGGAAAAACATCTTTCCTTTGGAACTTCTCCACTTCCTTCAACTGAATGGGAATGGCAAAAAATGCAATCCATTCTATACCTTTCAACATCTTTATGGTCAAATTCAAAAAAGGGTTCAACAATTTTTTTCTCAGGCATACCATGACACAATTTGCAATCTGCTATACCTTCCCCTATTTTTTTAACTTCTTTAAAATGGCATAAAAAACAAGTTGTTTCTGTAACCTTTATATGAAGTCCCTGAACAATTTGTGAATGGCATGAGGTGCATCTCAATTTTTTCTTTCTCCTCATTTCTGTAAGGTGAGGAGTATGATCAAATAATACATTTTTAAATAGTGTTTTACCTGAAAGTAATCTTTTGTCATGACATCTCAAACATGCTTCATCTTCAATTTCTGTCCATGGATTTGTTGAATATGTTCCTGTAAAATACCTTGCAACCATTGCAAGTGCCTCATATTTTTTCCTTATTTCAGAAGTTATTCCGGGTGGAATATGACATTCAACACATGGAACTTCATTATGAGAGGATGTTTCCCATGATTTATAATATGGTTTCATCACATGGCATGAACCACAAAATTTCGGGTGGGAAGTAACTTGAATTAAAATAAAGAAAATAATTATACCAAATATGAGGATAAAAGAAGCGATTATGAAAAAAACTCCTAACTTTCTCATCTTTTTCTAATATAAATTATAATAGAAATTGTGAATAAAATGAAAAGCCAAAAAAATGGTAAAAACAACTTTCTGCTTTCATAAAGCTTTTTCTTCCTTATTGCTTCCCTTTGAACATCATCTGCTACACTTTTTGCTTTTATTATGAAATTTTTAACATCCTCAATTGAAAGTGAATGGGAAATTGGCTGTGCTTCTAAAATATATGTTCTTGCTTCCTCTATTCTTCCAAGAAAATCATAAATAGGTAAAGGAATCTTTTTTAATTCATTTACAATTTCTTCAGATTTCAAAAGCTCCATCTCTGATGTTATAAATAAAGTATAAATTTCCTCTGCTAATTTATAATTTTTTGAATCCTTTGAATGACATAAGATGCATTTTTCCTTCCATAAATTATGGGAAGTTTTTTTAACAAGATGATTTTCATGGCAAATTTCACATTCTCCATATCCAAGATTTTTCCAAACTTCATAATGTTTGCTTTTCAAAAAATTCTCCTTTTGTTTTACATGGCATCTTCCACATACCTTTTCAATTTCTCCAACCCCTGGAGGTGTTGCACCATGAGTTCCATGGCAATCCTTACAGGTTGGAGCATTTAAATTACCTTCTTTTAATCTTTCAGAATGAAGTGATAAATTGTATTCAAGAACAACATCTGATGAAATTTTATACTTTTTCATTAAGTTGAAATTACTATGGCATCTTCCACATGTTTTTGGTAAATTTAGAATATTTGTTTTTGAATTTATATTTTTACTATCCATAATATCATGGATACCATGGCAATCAGTGCATATTGCGACTTCTTCATTCCCTTTTTTAAAACTCTCTCCATGTTCTGATGTGTAATATAATATTTCCTGATCAAAGGGAATTCCATATGGTTTCATAAATTGAGGGGAACTATGACATTTTGAACAAATTTTAATAATATCTTTCTTTTTTGGCTTGCCAACAAAATTACGAGAATGGGCACCTTTAACATCAAGAACATCTTTATTTCCTCCATGACAGGCATCACAATCTATCATTTCAGAATAATGTATGCTTTTTGTATATTCTTCCCTTACTTCTGAATGACAGACCATACATCCTTTTATTTCAAAAATTAAAATTAATAAAATTTTCATAATTTAAAAAATCCAAAAATCCCAGTTAAAAAAATTAAAATTATAAATAGTGAAAAAATTGAAAGTGAAATTTTATTTTTATAAATTGGAACAGGTTCCCTTTTATCAACCCATGGTAATATAAAGATTAAAAGATTTAAGATTAAAAAAATGAGACCAAAAATTTTCTTTGGTAAATAAATCTTTAAAAAATATATTGGAAGTAAAAAGAAAGGTAAATATATTTTTTTGGGGGTTTTAAAGGGTTCATAGATTTCTGAAATTTTAAAAGGGAAAAGGATTGAAAGGGTTAAAAGAATTCCAAAAAGGATTAGAAATAAAATAAATAGGTAATGGAGATAAAAGGGAGAAATTTTTTCTCTTTCAAAGTTTAAAAAGATTAGAAAAAGGAAAAATATGATAAAAGATGGGATTAAAAAGGAGTGGAAGATGTAAAATCTTATATGAACAAATTTGTTTATTATAAAATTACCAAAAAGGAAAGAATAAATTGAGTTTAAAACTGGTATTTCTTTTAAAATTTCCATTATTCTTTCAACCTGCCAGTAAAAGTTATTTTCCATTGGAAGTAAAATTCCTGTAAAATATGCAAATGAAAAAAGTAAGAATAGAATAAATGTGAATATCCATAAAATTTCTTTTGGTGGATGATATAATTTGTAAAAAATTATTTTAAAAATTAATAGGATGATTAAAATTAAAATAAAAATTGCTCCCCAAAAATGAATATTGAAAAAATAATATCCAAGAGGAACATCCCTTATTATAAAAATTGTGCTTTCATAACCTTTTTCCATTGAAGGAATATAATAAAAAAGCATCAAAAATCCTGTTAAAGATTGAATTAAAAGATTTATCAAAATTAAAATTTCAATAAAATATTTTTTTAAAGGAAAAAAAATTATTTTATTCAAGGACAACATAAACTTTCCCGCTTCTTTCTTTAACCTCATATCTTTTTAATGGAATTTTTGGTGGTCCTTCAATCGGATTACCATTTAAATCAAATATCGCACCATGACATGGACAATCTATTCTTTTATTTTCAAAATTGTATTCAAGAATGCATTTTAAATGAGTGCATACTGCTGAAATTGCAACAAATCCTTTTTCTGTTTTTATTAAAAATAATGGCTCTTTTAAATGTGGAATAAATTTTGCTTCACCAGTTTTTAAATTTTCATGACCTTTAATCTCAATTTCTTTTTCAAATTCCTCCTTTTCTATTTTTGGAAATTTTATAAAGGAAAGAATTGAACCAACAAATCCTAAAATCCATGAACCTATTGTTACTTTAAAAATCCATGCTAAAAAATCCCTCCTTTTCATAACTTATTTTTTTCTTCAAAAGGTAAAAGCCATATTAAAAAGGCAAGAATTATAAAGGGAAGCAAAATTAAACCAAAAGAAACATAAATTCCTTCCCTCCCAATAAGCCCAATTTTATAAATTGTTAAACCCCTTAAACTTTTTGAAAAAAGTTGCCCACCAATAACAACATTCCATCTCGTAGCAAAAATTCCAATTAAAACCATTAAACTTACTATAAAATATGTAAATTTTTTCGCACTATCAGATGCATTAAATATTTGAATATATCCTAAAAAAAGGATTGGTAAAATTGCTCCAATAATTATCTGAATTATAAAAAGTGAAATGAAAAGTTTTCCCTTAATTAAAACTTGAAGCATATCAAAAAATTCTTCTGCTTCATAAATTCTTTGTAATAGGTCAAGCATTTCAAGGGAAAAATCTATTATTATTGCATACAAAAGATATTTTGCCATCGTATCTAAACACGAAATTTCTAAAGGCTTACCCTTTAAATATTTTAAAATCATGTATACAAAAATAACAAGCGCAATACCTGAAACCATTGCGGAAAATAAAAATATTATTGGCATTATTACGCTTGACCACCATGGATTTGCTTTAACAGAACCAAATATGAAACCAACATATCCATGTAATAGTATTGCAGAAGGTATTCCTATTATTGCAATTCCTTTACCGAATTTTGCATCAAAATTTTCTATCTCTTCATTTATTTCATCAACACCCAAAGTTAAAATTTTATATAAAATCCCTTTAATACCTTTTTTTCTTTTTGACCATTCAATTATATCCTTTCTATATTCAAGCCATATTTCTATGATTAAAATCGCCATTAAATACCATATATAAACAAATCCAAAAATTGCCATTGCAGAGGAAAGATGAGGGGTTAAAAAAATTTCAAAACCCCTTAAAGGATGAGTAATGTGAAAAAGAAGGGGAATAGGAGCTGAAATTAAAAAGGAAAGGGATGTTAAAAGAGAAAGCCTATAAGTTGGTTTTACTTCTTTTATTTCAAAAACTTTTTCTAAAGATGCTAAAATAAATGCACCTGCTACAAGTCCTGTAATATATGGATAAAGGACAATTAAAATGCTCCAGCGGAGTTCTATTTCATTTGGATATATAAAACCCTGAATGCTCCTTAAAGCATCATATAAATTATTTATCTCCATTATCTTACCTCCATATCCATATCCTTATAATAAACCTTTGGATGGGTTCTTAAATAGGGTTTTAAAACCTGTAATGGATAATCTTTAATATATTTATAAACAGGGCTTTCAGGGTCATCTATCTTACCAAAAATTCTTGCATTTTGTGGACAAACAAGAACACAAACAGGCAAAAGACCTTTTTTAATTCTATGATAACAAAAGGTGCATTTATCAGGTGTTTTTGTTTTTGGATGAAAATACCTTGCACCATAAGGACATGCTTGAACACAATATCCACAACCTATACAATATTTTTTATCAATAAGAACAACCCCATCATCCGTTTCATAAGTCGCTCCAACAGGGCAAACTTGAACACAAGGTGGCTCTTCACATTGATTGCATAATTTTGGAACAAAAAAGGCTTTTGCAATTTTTTTTGGTGGATTTAATCTTTTAAATCCTTCAATTCCACCATTTGGTGATTCAACATAAACTTCACCATCTTCAAATATTAAATACCTTTCTATCCATGTTCTGAAATAAAAGGGCAAATCTGGAACATCATTTTCTTCTTTACATGCTTTAACACATCTTCCACATCCAATACATTTACTTATATCTATTACCATTCCATATTTATTTTTACCATATTTAAAAGTAGAAATTATAAGATTTGAAATAATTTCGTTTTTAAAAATTGGTGTTAAAAAAAATCCTAAAATTGATTTTATAAATTCTCTCCTTTTCATTTTAAATTTGGTGAATGTGGAAGGTGACAGGAAATACATTCCTCATCTTTAAAATGTTCTTTTTCATCAATTTGTTTAATGGATGATGGTCTTGCTTCAATTTCAGCATGACATAATAAACAGAAACTTTTTTGAGAAACTATATTTGGTTTAAATTCATCAGGGCTTTCTAAATGATTTGAAAGCGCACCATGACATATCTGACAATTTAAATTTTTATGAGAAAAATTCATAACATCATTATATTCCTTTTCATGGCATTCTTTACAATCCTTTATATCAGCATACTTTGTATTTAAATTTATATTTTCATCAATTGAACTTGCCCTATAATGTCCGAATTTACCAAAACTTTTCGGAATTAAAAAGGGTCTTAAAATTAAGAATAAAAATAAGAAACCAAAGTAAATTCCAAAAAGCCTTTTAATATGTGAATATTTACCAAATTTTTTCATATTCCCAAAATTAAAGAAAAATTATCCCTTTCAAGTTTTAAAATATATACTTTTTTCTTTGGATTATAAAATTTTTTCATTAAATTTTTTAAATTTTCCCTATCAAATTTTTTCAAATTTTCAAAACATTTTTTTATAAAAAAAAGTGATTCATAGGATAAGGCAGAAAGGAAATTTGGTTTTTTACCATATTCAATTTCAAATTCATTTATAAATCCCTCATATTCCTTAATTTGTTTATCAGGATGAAAAGGAGAAGATAGATAAACTTTTATATCTTTATCAGCATATTTTCCAAACCTTTCAACAATTTCATAAGAATAAAGACCATCACCACCTAAAAAAATAGGAGTAAAATTTTCTTTTAAGCATTTTTCAATTAAAATTATTGCATCCTTTGTATGTAAAGGGCAAAAAATTGCTGGTGGATTTGCATTTTTTAAAAAAGAAACTTTTAGTTCAATTTCCTTTTCATCAAAATCCTCAACTGCTAAAATTTTTCCACCTTCTTTAATTATATTTTTTTTAAATTCTTCAAATAATATATTTGAATAAGGGTCCTCTTTTTTATAAATTATTGCAAATTCAGAAATTCCAAGATAAGAAACTGCAAATTTAGATATTGCTTCTCCTTGTTCTACATCAGAATAACTCATACTAAAAACATAATTTTTGTCTTTTGTTATAAATGGAGATGTTGCAGTCGGTGTAATTAATGGAATTTTATTTTCTTCAGAAATAGAAGAGGCATATAACGCAAATTTTGATGTTAATGGTCCTAAAATACATAAAAATTCATCATTTTTTAAAATTTTTTCAATTTTTATTCTTAAAGATTCTGAATCGCTTTTAAAATCAAAAATTTCAACTTTAAAGGGAATATTTTTATTTTTCTTTATAAAAAAATCTATTCCTAAAAGGGCTTCATTTGCATAATAGGAATATTTTCCTGAAATTTCAAAAAGAACTCCTATTTTTGGTATCTTTTTTTCTTTACAGGAAATAAAAAATAAGATGAAAAAAATTAAATATTTTTTCATTCAGGATACATCGTGAGAAAATGTTTAAATCCAGAAGGCAAAACTTCAAGTATAAAAACATCCCTTACAGGGTCTCTGCCTTTTTTAAAGGAAATTTTTCCAGTAACACCTTCAAATTCAAATTCCTTCAACTTATTTATAAATTCAATTCTATCAGGTTTTTGAATACTTTCAAGTATTTTATAGGAAAGGGTAAGTGCATCATAACAAAGACTTGAAGTAAATTCTGGCTCCTCATTATATTTTTCTTTATATTTTTTAACAAATTCCTTTGTCTTTTCAAATTGTAAATCAGGTGTAAATGGTGAAGAAATATATGCTTTAATATTTGAAAATATCTCCTTATTTTTATTTATGAGTTCATAAGAAAACCATCCATCTCCACCAACAAATATAGGAGTGAATTTTATTTCAAGGCATTCCTTTAAAATAATTGGAACAAAATTCGCATAAACAGGTAAAAAGAGGACTTCAGGATTAAAATATGATATTTTATCAAGTTTTGAGTAAAAAACACTATCATTTTCAAAGAAAAATTCAGAAGTTAAAATTTCACCACCTAAATTTTTAAAAGAGATTTCAAAATTCCTTGATAAAACTTCTGAATACGGGTCATTTGCTTCATATAAAATAGCAACCTTTTTCTTTTTAAGATGATTATAAACAAATTTTGCAAGTAAATCACCCTGAATTGAATCTGTAAATGTCATTCTATATACAAAATCACCAATTTTTGTAACAAGTGGATGTGTTGCAGTTGGAGAAATTACGGGTAATGAATATTTTTGAGAAATTGATGCAGTAACAAATGCATTTTTTGAAATAAGCGGTCCAATAACACAAATTACATCTTTATCTTCTGAAAAACTTGTTATAATTTCTTTTGTTTTATCGGGCAAACCTTTATTATCTTTTATTATAACAGATAAATTTTTTCCAAAAAATTTTTTATTCTTATTCTCTTCAAGGAAAATATTTATACCTTTTAATGCATTTTTCCCATAAACTCCTGCAGGACCTTCAAGCGGTAAAACAACACCAATTTTAACAGATGGTGCCTTGCAACAAATAAAAACCAAAAAAATACCTACTATTAATTTTTTCATGATTTAATTTTTAAAATTTGTTAATTTACTTTTCCTTTGGAACAGGATGTGCTATTTCTTTTAAAAATTCATCAAATTTAAATTCCTTATAGGTTGGGCTATTTTCATTATGGCATTTCTTGCAATCCTCTTCAGTTGGCCTTATAAGTCCATAATCCTCTCGTTTTAATTTACCCTCATAAATTCCCTTCATAACACTCATTGCTTTATACTCAGAGCCAGGTCCATGACAATCCTCACACCCAACTCCATTTTCTTTATCATATCCATTATGACAGGAAAGGCATTTTTCATCCTTCTGTGGATCAGAAATATTCATTTTTTTGGCAATTTCCTTTGCTTTTTCAGAAGCAAGTGTTTCAAATGCTTTTGAATGTTTGCTCTTTTCCCATATTTCCCATTGACTACCCTTTTTTTCACCCTTATGACATATTTTACATTTTTCAGCACCTACATATTCAAATTTCTTTTCCTCTTTTTTCTCCTGAGCCATACAGAATGTTATCCCTATTAGAATTACAAATAATTTTTTCATATAACCTCCTTTTTAAGACAAAAAAATTTTAAAGTTTTTTAAAAGTTAAAGTCAAGTTAATCTATTTTTTAATATTAAAAAAAATCTTAAAGGATAATATAAAAAGAAAAGTTTTTCTGGTAAAAGGGCATAATTTAAAACATTTTCATCAGGATTTAAAAGTGAAAATGTATAATAAATTTTTTGTGAAAAGGAAGAGATAAAAGTAAATGAGAATAAATCTTTCTTATAACCTTTTGGGTCTTTTTCTTTAAAAATAAATTCCCTCAAAAAATTTGGAATTTTTTTAAATTTTAAAAAATCGGGTATTTCTGTATCAAAAAGGAAATGGGAAATTGTTAAACAAATTTTTATAATTTTTAAAAACTTTAATTTATTACCTATTTCATAAATTTTATGAAAATCAATCTTAAATTTTTCAATAAACTTGTGAATGTCAAATATAAATTTTAATAAACTGAACCTGTGAAAAAAAGCATGAATTGAAATTGAAATTATTTGCCATTCCTTTGAAAAAATTAAAATGTCGTTATATTTTTCAAATTCAAGGAATTTTTCAAAATTCTTTATTTTTAATCTTCTTGGGAATAAAGAAAAATGCAATTCAATTAAAAAATCATTTTTATAAAGACGATACTCATTATAAAATTTGAAATGAAATTTTTTATAAAATTTTTCTTCCATTTCATTTAAATCAAAGGAAAAACCCTCTTTTTTTAAAATCTCTATACTTTTTTCTAAATCCTTTTCAAAAACAAACAAATCTATATCGCTAAAAACCCTTGAATATGGATTTCCATAAATTAATTCTGAAATTAAAAATCCCTTCATCGGAATCACAGTTATTTTATTTTCCTTAAATTTATTTAAAATTTTTATTGTTTCATCTTTTAAAATCAAAGAATTTTTCTTATTTTTTTCATAAAAAATTTCAAGAACTTTAAAAAATTTTTTTGGCATAATTTCTTTATTTTTTGAAAAAAAATTGTAAAAAAAAGGATAAATTTCTTCCATCAAAATTAAATTTATAAATTTTGAAAAATCAATGTTATAAAAATTTTCTATTTTCTTTCCCCTTAAAATATCAATTATTAATCTTTCCTCTTTTGAAAAATTAAATTCCTCTAACGATTTTATTGCCATTAGAAATTAAATAATCAATATCCTTATAATAAATTTTATAAAAGGGAATCTCAAAAACAATTCTTTTTAAATGAGAAAAACCATTTTTTTGAACATATTTTTTTCTGTTTATGAATATTCCCCATAAATATAAAAATGATTTTCTTTTATCCATAACTTCAAACTTATTTATTTTTGAAGGAATAGGGAAAATAAAGGATTTTAAAGGTAAAAATTTATCATTTATTATATTTTTTGGAAAAACAAATATTTTTTCAAAATTTCTTTCCTCAATTATTTCTTCATCAGAAAGATATTTTTTAAAATCCTTATGAATTGAAATTGGAATTGGATACGGAATTAAATAAACTTTATCCTTTAAAAAACATGGTGAAATATCGTCTCCTGTATAGAAGAAATTTTTTGAAAGAAAAATTGTTAATAAACTTTTACCAACACTTGTTCTTCCAGCAATTAAAAACGCATTTTCTCCATCTGAAATGCTTGATGCATGAAAAATTAAAAAATCATCTATTTCTTCAAATATTTTTTCTCTTATATAAAAATCCGCATAAATATAATTTTTTAATTTAACTTTAAAATCTGGTTTTCCTTCAAAATCTTTAAAATATTTATAATATTCTTTTAAAAAGGAATTTTCAATTTCAATCTCAACCTTTTTCAATAATACCTTTTTTAATGAACTCATTTAATATTTTTTTAACATCCTTTAAAATGATTTCCTTAGGGGTTTTTAAATTATCAGAAATTATATCTACAATTTCTTTAAAGGTAAAATTTCCATCACACATATCAAATACAATTTTTGCACTTTTATTTAATAGAAAAATTTCGTCCTTAAATTCATCATATAAAATAAAATCATCTTCCAATTCTTCTATTTTAAAATTTTTCCTTTTTGGTTTAAAATCAAATTCAATTTCCTTCAAAAATTATCCTCTTCCTCAAAAAATTCTTCCTCTTTTTTATTACCTTTTGAACCTATTGGTGTTCCAGCCCATAATTTTTTAGAAGTAAAGGCGATTATGATTGGAATAGACCAAATGCCCATTTTTATTAAATTTCTTCTTATTTCATCTATTTTTTCCTCTTTTTTCTTTTTTCCCTCTTCCATTTCAACCTCCATTTAAAAAAATATTTTAAATTAAAATTAAATTAAATTTCAAATAAAAAAGAAAAAATTTTTTTATAATCTTTAAAATTTTCAAAAACATGAAAAGGTTTATAAATTTCAAGTTCTTCCTTTTTAAAATTTCCTGTTGCAACTGCAATTCCTATAAATCCTGCCTTTTTCGCTGCAATTATATCAAGGGGTGTATCACCTATAACAATAACCTTATCAATTTCACCTTTATTTTTAACATATTCATCTGCTCTTTTTTTGGCAATAACAAGTATTTCTTCCCTATTTGGTGAATCTGATGCAAATGCTCCAATTTCAAAAAAATCCCATAAATTTGAAGGTAAAAGTTTAATCTTTGCCCCTTCATATATATTTCCTGTTGCAAGCCCAATTAAAAACTCCTTATTTTTTTTAAGGGATGTTAAAAGTTCTCTAACACCTTCAAAAACCTTATAATCCTTATTCCAGACAGTTTCCTTTAAATTTTCAATATATTCTTTTAAAACTTTTTCCATTTCCTCTTCAGTTACTTCTCTTTTCAAATTTTTTCTAAATATTTCCCTTATTATTTCTGGATCTGTCATTCCATCAGGTCTTATTCCCTTTAAAGGTTCTTTTATTCCATAAAATTTTTCAAAAGTTCTTTTCAATGCATTACTTCCAGCATACCCTGAAAAAATCAATGTTCCATCTATATCAAATAGAATGAGCTTATATTTCATTTATGTATTTCATCAAGTATCTACTATTAATTTCCTCTAATATTGACTTAGCAACATCATAGCTGGCAGTTTTAATTTCTTTAGAATTTTTGGACTTCCGAGGAATGGAAATTGGTATTACCCATTCCTTATAATTTCCAAATAATCTTTTCAATTCCTTTATTGAGATAACTAATGCGTCACTTGTATGTTTTGTTTTTAGATTCATTTGAGGATCAGCATAACAAATTCCTACTCCGCTTATAAAAAACAAAGTTGGCTCTTTCCAAATTGCTCGTTCTTCACCTAAAACATTAATTAATCGCATATCCCCACTACCAACAAAATTACTTTTCAAAGAAAATTTTATTTCATTTATCTCAACATCATATCTTGCTTCTTTTAACCATTTACATTGGAAAGTCAAGGATTTCAAAAAAGCACAGAAAAGAATTTCTAAAGCACCTCCAACTACAAATCTATTTTCCCAATTTGAAGTGTTATATTCCTCAATTAATTTTTTTATTGCTTTTTCAAATTCCAAAACATTTGATTCATATTTTCGGCTTTCTATTCTTTTTTTTATCTCTTTAAATAAATTGCGAGATTTTTCAAATAAATTTTTTTTATTTTTTATCATATTAACAATTTTTTCTCCTGAATTGGTCTCATTTTATTCAAGTAATAATTTAAGAGATGTTCAAAAACAATTTTTCCATTTGGATTTAAATCACCCATAATAAAATCTCTACCCAAAATATAAGAAACTATTCCAACCATTCCGCTACCGCATAATGGGTCAAAAATTAAATCACCTTTATTAGAAAAATGTTCTAAAAGACATTGAAGAAGATTAAAAGGAAGTCGCGTTGGATATTTAGGCATATTCACTTTATAATCCCTTGCAAATTTAAGAGATACTAAATTGGGCTCCCCTTTTTGACAATGCTGAGTAGAACATCTTTTATGATAAGTCCATTTTTCTCCTTTAGTTACCCAATAAATTTCATATACATTATGGGATGGTTTTTTTCTACAAGTAGGTGCAAAATTATAAATCCAATACAATTTACCCCTTAATTTTAATTTTTTAAATTGAATAATTTTGTCATGGATAATATTGCTATTGTTCCAACCAGAAAAAATTAAAGCTTGCCCATTCTTTTTTAAATTTCTCTCTATGCATTCCAACAATTGATGGATTTTTTCTCCATATTCAGAAATTTTCCATTCAATATACCCTTCAACCACATTTTCAGATTTTCGGTGATAGTTTGTTGGTTTTCCATTAAATTCAATTCCAAAAGGTGGGTCGGTAATGATTAAATCTGCATTTACATTTTCCCACTCATTCATATCCTTTATGAAATACTTATCTAATAGATATTTAATTTCAATACAACCTTTCTCAGAATCTGTAAAAGGAAATAAAGAAAGATTTTGATTTTTTATATCTTTTGGATTTTTCATTTTATAATCACATAATCTTTAATTTTTTCAATCTTTTTATTTCCAATCCCTTTTACTTTTAAAAGGTCTTCTATTTTTGAAAATTTCTTCTTTTCCCTTTCTTCTATTATTCTTTTTGCTATTTTTTCACCTATACCTGGAATTAAAATTAATGATTCAAGCGGAGCTTTATTTATATTTATTTTAAAATTGTCCTCAGAGTATAAGGAAACATTTGCTTCTTCCTTTTCATTTTCATTTCCTCTTAAATTCTTATAAATTTTTCCAAAAACGAAAATTAAAAATATTCCAAAAATTATAAATTTTTCAAAAGGTGTTAATGAAAGATTATATTTTAATTTCTCTAAAAACTTCATCTTTTAAAATTCCTTTTGTTAATTCAAGATAAGTTTTAAAAAAATCTCTAAAATTCTCAAAAATGTATTTTTCATGTAAAAAGATTGTATTGTAATCCCTTCTTTTTGCAGGTCCTGTAATTGATTTATAAGTTCCTTCTTTTTTTACATTTTCAAATGTATTTTGAATAAGAGGGAAAAGGATTTCAAGGTTTATTTCACCTTTTTTTAAAATTTCTTCTGCTTTTCTTAATAAAAATACAAAGAAGTTTGATGAGATTGTTGAAGCAATATGAATTAAAAATTTTTGTTCCTCATTTACTTTTATTATTTTAACATCATCCTTAAATAGTTCCCTTAAAATTTCATAAATTTCTTCATCTCCTACAAAGCTTGCATATATATTTTTAAAATTTAAGGGAGAAGGGAAAGGAAATGTTTGAATTGGATGGAATGAACCAATTTTAAATTTTTTTTCCTTTAATGGATTTAAAATGGAAACTGGCAAACTTCCTGAAAGATGAATTGAAAATTTTTGTTTATTTAAATTTAAATTCAAATCTTTTAAAAAATTTTCTATTTCATCATCTTTTATTGATATGAATATGAAATCAGAATCTTTAAATAAGGAAATTGCTGAATTTTTTGCCTTTCCTATTAAATTTTCAAATTCCTTCCTTTTTTCTTCCGACCTTGTCCACCAAAAAAAATCTATATTTTTTTCCTTTAAATATAAACATAGAGATAAACCAACTTTTCCTAATCCTATTATTCCAAATTTCATTCAATCTCTTCCCCAGGGTTTAAAATTATGATTTCAGTTTTAACATCATAATCTTTAACTTTTTCTAAAAATTCTTTTGGGGTTCCTTTTAAAGGAGGAAATGTTCCAAAATGCATTGGGATTGCATATTTTGGTTTTAAAATATTTATTGCAAATGCTGCTTCTTCTGGTCCCATTGTAAATAAACTTCCAATTGGAATTAAAACAAGGTCAGGTTTATACAATTTACTTATAAAATCAATTCCTCCAAAAAGACCTGTATCACCCATATGATATATTTTAAAATTATTTTCAAAATTTATTATAAATCCAGACGCCTCTCCTCCAGAAATAATTCTTCCTCCTTCTTCTATTCCTGATGAATGAGTTGCATCTGTCATTGTTATTTTTATGTCATCAAAATTAAAGGTCCCACCTTTATTCATTCCCTGAACATTTTTTACTCCTTTTGAATTTAAATAAACTGAAATCTCATAGATTGAAAGACAAAGAGCATTTGTTTTATTGGCAATTTCAATTGCATCACCTAAATGATCCCCATGCCCATGTGTTATAAGGATTAAATCAACTTTATCATAATCTTTACCAGGTGATTTTGGATTTGAAAGCCATGGGTCAATAAATATAACTTTATTTTTTGGAGATATAAATCTAAAAGCTGAATGCCCATAATATTTAACTTTTATTCCTCCAAACCTTTTCATTTCTCCTCCTTTTTAAAAATATATTATAAAGGAATTTATTTTAAAATTAAAATTGGAATTCTTTTCCCTTTAACTTCTAAAATGTATTTTCCAGATGTCTTTATTTTATAAGAATAAATTCTTCTACCTGAAACATCATAAATTTTAAAATCCTTATTGTTTAAGGATTCCTTTAAAATATTTTTGAAAGAATAGGAAATTTCATAAATATTTGTAAAATAAAATTTTTTAAAATAAATTTCAAAATTTCCATTTCTTCCATCTTCCCATACTGCATAAATATAATTATCCTTATAAGAAAATTTTGGAAACAAGGAAAAATCCTGCCATGAAGAAATTTGAAAGAAAGGACTCCATGTCCTTCCAGTATCGTATGATGCAACACCACCTATGCACCATTTATCCTGATAAAAGTCATAATTTGCCCATATGCATAAAAGTGTATTATTTCCTATGTATTTTATAGATGGATAAATACCTATAAATGGGAAAGATAAATTTAAAGGACTTGTCCATGTATTTCCATCATCATAACTTTTTCTATAAAATATTTGCCAAAAATTCCCATCCAAAACATTTAAATGGGAATAAACAAGGTGTAAATTTCCATATTCATCTTTTTCTAAAAATGGGAAATATGAATATTCATTATCAAGATTATTTGTGATTTTTTTATAATTATTTTGACCAAATGGCTCCTTATCAAACCATATATTCCATCTCCCATGCTCCTGGTAATTTGCAATTATTTCCTGCCAAACACAATATGCTATTCCATCTTTATGTATTACACTTGGAGAATATGAATATTTATAAATATTCATTCCAACAATTTGTGGAGGTAAAAATGTATTTCCAGTATCTATACTTAAACTATTTACAATTCGTGGATGAAATTGCTCATAATAATCCATTGAAATACAATTTATTTTGTTTTCGCTTATACTAATTCCTGAACGATGCCCCATTTCTCCTGATTTTAAAATGTTAATTTCATTACTCCAATTATCACCATCCTTTGATTTTTTTCCCTTTAATTCCCATACATATGTTTTTCCATAATAAGTAGTATCCTTAAATCCTTTTGCAATTACATATATTAAACTATCATTACCTGAAATTGATGGATATAAATATTCCTTATCTAAATTTCCTGAAAAAAGGATAATTGGATTTGTCCATGTATTTCCAAAATCAGGACTTTTTGTATAATAAACCTGATAAAATCCATCAGTATTATCAGAAAAAACAACATGAATTCCATTTTCATTTATAAAAATATCTGGATAAATTGATTTTCCAGTTGAATTGCTTAAATTTTTTTCATCCTGATAAAAGATTTTCAAATTTTCTTTTTCTTTATAATTCATTAACATCTCACTCATTATTTCGCCATAAAAGGCTATTGATGGTAAATTTAATAAATATGAAACTGTTGGAGCAATATCAAGATAATCCCTTCTCAATTCTATTACAGTATCTTCTTTTATCCCAGGTCCAATTGCTAAGAAGGGGATATGTCTGCATCCATGACAAAAATCACCATGTCCTTGATAAGAATAACTATGTCTTCCATGGTCTGTTGTTATTATAAGTATTGTGCTATCCTTATAAAATGAATCACTTCTGATTTTTTTATAAACTTCAAAACATAAGGAATCTGCCTTTTTTATTGCATTTATATAACCGTTCCATCCACCATGATGACCCATTTCATCAATTTCTGGAAAAACTGCATAAATGAATACTGGATGGTCTCTATCCATTACTATTCTCAATGAATCCCATACTTCAATATCATTTTGACCTGAATTTGTTAATACAACTTTTGGAGAATAAATATCACCAAATCCAGGAAAAAGGGAAACTGGATATTTCCATATTGTATTTTTCCCTGAAATATAATAAACCTTATTTTGTGGCAAATTTTTATATTTTATTAAATATTCACCAATTGTTGGAAAAAATCCCCTTTGCAAAGATGGTGTGTATATATTTAAAAGTAATATTTCATGGGAAGAGGATATTATTGCTGAATGTGAAGCAGTTGTATATGTTATTCCTGTTACAAAGAAATTTGTATAAATTACACCTTTTGGTCTTAATGAATCCCATATGAATTTTGTATATAGATTCTGTGCTTCAAAGCATTCATCATTCCTTATTCCATCAATGTTTAAAATTATGCAATTTTTTGCGATGAATAAAATTATTAAAACCTTCATGTAATAATTATAAAGCATTTTGAGTTTAAAAACCAATTATCTTTAAAATTTAAATTTAAAAAGGAGTTAAAAATGGAAAAATTTAAAATTTTTGATGAAGAAATATATAATCTTTTAAGTGAAGAATTAAAAAGGCAAAGGGAAAACATAATACTTATTGCATCTGAAAATCATGCACCAATTCATGTCCTTTATCCAATGGGAACATGGCTTTCAAATAAATATGCAGAAGGTTATCCATATAAAAGATATTATGGTGGATGTGAAGTTATGGACAGGATAGAGGAAATAGCAATTGAAAGGTTAAAGAAGCTTTTTAATGCAGAGCATGCAAATGTCCAACCACATTCAGGAACACAAGCAAACCTTGCAGTTTATCTTGCACTTTTAAATACAGGCGATACAATCCTTTCAATGGAACTTTCACATGGAGGGCATCTTTCCCATGGTCATCCTGTTAATGCATCAGGAATTTATTACAATGTTGTAAGATACGGAGTTAATAAAGAAACAGAAACAATTGATTTTGACCAGGTGAGGGATTTGGCAAAAAAACATAGACCAAAAATAATTGTTTGTGGTTATTCGGCATATCCAAGAATTATAGATTTTAAAAAATTTAGGGAAATTGCTGATGAAGTTGGTGCATATTTAATGGCAGACATTGCACATATAACAGGACTTGTTGCAGCAAATGTTCATCCAAATCCTTTCCCTTATGCAGATGTTGTTACAGGAACAACTCATAAAACATTAAGAGGACCAAGAGGAGGATTTATACTTTGTAAAAAGGAATTTGCAAAGAAAATTGATAAGGCAGTTTTCCCAGGAACACAGGGTGGTCCTTTGATGCATGTTATTGCTTCAAAGGCAATTTGTTTTAAAGAAGCAATGAAGGAAGAATTTAAAAGATATTGTGAACAAATTGTTAAAAATAGTAAAAGACTTGCAGAAAAATTAAAGGAAAAAGGAGCAAGGATTGTATCAGGTGGAACTGATACACATCTTTCATTAATTGATTTAAGACCATTAAATATAACTGGAAAAGATGCAGAAGAACTTTTAGGTAAAGCAGGTATTGTTGTTAACAAAAATACAATCCCTTTTGATGAAAAACCACCTACAATAACAAGTGGAATAAGGGTAGGAACACCTTGTGTTACAACAAGAGGAATGAAGGAAAAGGAAATGGATAAAATTGCAGAGTTTATATATGAAGTTATAACAAAGGGAGAAAAAGTAGTTGAAAAAATAAGAAAGGAGGTGAGGGAATTTTTGAAGAATTTCCCTTTATATGAAGAAATTTAGTTTTTTCTTAATATTTTTTATTTCCTGTGTTTATTCTTTTAAAGGATTTTTCCCAAAAGAATTAAAAAGTGTTGGTGTTGAAGTTTTTGAAAATGAAAGTGGAAGATATGGAATTGAAATAAATGTAACAAATAATTTTATAAAGGGGTTTGAAGAAGACAGGAGAACTCAAATTGTTGAAATAAATAAGGCAAGCTTAGTTATAAGGGGGAAAATAAAAGGTTTTTCAAAAAATCCCCATTCCTTTGATGAAAATGGTAGGGTTTTAGAATATAAAATTTTAATAGATGCTGAAATTGAATTTATAAATAAAATTAAAAATGAAGAATTTTTACCAAAAAAAATTTTTTCAGGATGGGGAATATACAGTGCTTTAAATGAAGATGAGGATATTGGAATTGAAAGGGCTTCAAGGGATTTAGCAAAAAAAGTTATAACATTTTTATTTTCGTCATGGTAAAGAAAAATTTTGAAATTGAAATAAAAAATATAACAAAAGAGGGATATGGAATTGGATTTAAGGAGAGTAAAAAGGTTCTTGTTCCCTATTCTTTGCCAGGGGAAAGGATTTTAATTGATATTGTAAAGGAAAGTAAAGATTTTATTTTTGGTAAAATTAAGAAATTCATAAGAATTAATGAAAACAGGATAGAACCACCATGCCCATATTTTGGGGAATGTGGTGGATGTCATTTTCAGATGGCACCTTATAGTTTTCAATTAAAAATAAAGGAAGAAATTTTAAGGGAAATTTTAAAGGAAATAGGGGATATTGAAAATTTACCATTAATGGAAATAGAACCTTCAACTTCTGATTTTTTTTATAGGGTTAAAGCACAAATCCCTTTAAAAAGGATAAAAGGTAAAGTTTATATGGGATTTTATAAACCAGATTCCCATTATATAGTTGATATTGAGGAATGCATAATACATAAAAAGAAAATAAATGAATTTATTAAAAAGATTAAGGAAATATTACAGGAGGAAAGGATAACTGTTTATGACGAGATTAAAAAAAAGGGAAGGTTAAGATATTGTGTTATAAGGTCAGATACTGATGAAAAAAATATTCTTATAATATTTGTTACAAATTTAAAAGGATTTCCAAAAATACTTGCGAATAAAATTTATGAAATTGATAAGGAAAATATAAAGGGGATAGTTGAAAACTATAATCCAGAAGAAGGTAATAGAATATTTGGAGAGGAAACAAGAGCAATTCTTGGTGATGACCATATATTTCAGAGAATAGGTAAATATACTTTTAGAATATCTGCAACTTCATTTTTCCAATCAAATCCTGAAACTGCAAAAAAATTACTTGATTTTGTTAAAGAATTAATTCCTGAAAATAAAATTTTAATTGATGCCTTTTCAGGTGTTGGTTTTTTTTCAATTCCATTTTCAGAAAAGATGAAAAAGATTATTGGAATTGAAATAGATAAATCCTCTTATAGGGATTTTTTAAGAAATATAAAGATAAATGAAACTTTAAATGTTGAAGCAGTAAATGCAGATGTTTTTGATTATATAGAAGAAATTGAAAAAGCAAATCTAATAATTTTTGATCCACCAAGAAAAGGGCTTGGTGAAAAAATATTTAAAAATTTAAATAGAATTAGACCAGAAAAAATAATTTATGTTTCATGTAATCCAAATAGTTTTTTAAGGGATTTAAAAATTTTAATTGAAATTGGATATGATATAGAAGTTATAAAACCTTTTGATTTTTTCCCTCAAACACATCATATTGAAATATGCTCAATACTTAAAAGAAAATGAAATGGGTAATAAAAGAAGTTCCAGAAAATTTTCCCCTTCTAAAAAGAATATTAATTTCAAGAGGAATTGAAACTCTTGATTTTATAAATCCAAAAATAGAAAATCTTTATTCACCCTTTTTATTTGAAGATATGGAAAAAAGTGTAAAGAGGATAATTGATGAGGCAATAAAACATGGAAAAATAGGGATATTTGGAGATTATGATGCTGATGGTATTTGTGGAAGTTCATTTTTATATAGAAAATTTAAGGAAATAGGAATAAAACCAATTGCATACATACCTTCAAGATTAAAGGAAGGTTATGGAATAGGAATAAAGGGAATTGAATCTTTAAAAAAAAGGGGGGTAAATCTTATAATATCTGTAGATTGTGGAATTAATGCGTATGAGGAAGTTGAATATGCAAAAAAAATCGGTATTGACATAATAATAACTGACCATCATGAAAAAGGCAAAAAATTACCCGATGCATTTGGAATAGTAAATCCAAAAATTTCAAAAAATTATCCCTTTAAATATCTTTCAGGAGCAGGTGTTGCTTTTAAACTTATGGAAGGAATTTATGAAAAATTAAATTTTGATAAAAAGGAACTTTATTGGGATTTAGATTTAATAGCAATTGGAACAATTGCAGATCAAGTCCCTTTAATAGATGAAAATAGAATATTTTCTTATTTTGGTTTAAAGGTTATTGAAAATACAAAAAAAGTTGGAATTAAGGCAATTAAAAAAATAACTGGAATTAAAAATAGAGTGAATGAATGGCATGTAAATTTTCTAATTGCACCAAGATTAAATGCATCTGGAAGAATGGAGCATGCAAAAAAATCTGCAGAACTTTTGATAACAAAAGATGGAGATATTGCAATTTCTCTTGCAGAATATCTTGAAGAAAAAAATAAGTTGAGGCAAAAAACACAAGACCTTATTTATGAAGAAGCAAAAAAATATTTAAAGGAAGATAGATTTGTAAATTGTTTATGGAATAAAAATTGGCATGAAGGAGTTATTGGAATAGTTGCATCAAAAATATGTGAGGAAACATATAAGCCAACATTTTTATTTAAAGTAGAAGATGGAATAGCAAAGGGTTCTGCAAGAAGCATACCCGAATTTGATTTAATTTATGCATTAAGTAAATGTGAGGAATTATTTATAGAATATGGAGGACATAAACTTGCTGCTGGAATTAAGATGAAGGAAAAAAATTTAAAAATATTTGATGATAGAATAGAAGAAATTGCAAAGGAAATTTTGGATAAGCAAAAAATTGAAAAGAAAATATATATTGATACAAAGGCAAGTTTAAAGGAAATAATTAATGAAGGTGAAGAAGTTATTGAAAAACTTTCGCCATTTGGAGAGGGTAATCCAGAACCAATTTTTCTAATTGAAGATTTAAGGGTTTTATCAAAAATGAACAATTATTTTTATTTGGGAGAAGAAAATTATTTTATAAAGTCATATTTTGAAAATAACGATTTAAACTTGCCAGATAAAATAGATGTTGTTTGCAAATTAAAAATAATAAAGGGAGAAAAAATATTAAAAATTATTGATTTTAAGGTAAAGGATTAATGAAAAAAAGGATTTGGAACTTATCATTAATTTTTCTATTCCTATTAATTTTCTTTTTATCTTTAAGAAAAATAATGGATCTTGATATTGGTTTTCATTTAAGAGGAGGGGAATGGATGCTTGAAAACAAATCCTTTCATAGAAAAGATGTATTTACTTATACTGTTAATCAAAATGAATACATTGCAATGTATTGGCTTTATCAAATTTTAATTTTTTTGACTTATAAATTATTCGGATATGTAGGCATAAATTTTTTAAATTCAATTTTAATAATTATTTTATTCTTTTTAATTTATTTAAAGATGAAAATAAATAAAATTCCTCCATTTATTTACGAGCCCTTAATCTTTTTAATCACATTTATAATGGAAATAAGATTTTCAGTTCGCCCTGAAATATTTACATATATATTCATTTCATCATTTTTAATTATTCTTGACGAATATTTTTATAAAAACAAAGATTTTTTATTTTTAATTCCATTTTTACAGATTTTATGGGTAAATATGCATGGACTTTTTATAATTGGATTAATTTTAATCACAATCTATTTTTTAAGTTTCTGCTTTCATAAAAAAACATTTGATTCCCATTTTTTTAAATATGTTTTTTCAAGTTATCTTTTTTCCTTTTTAAATCCATATAATATAAAAGGATTTTTATTCCCCTTTTACCTTTTTACTCGTCTTTCTGAAAGTAGTATATTTAAAAATGCAATTTCTGAATTTACCTCTCCTTTTTCAAAAAAAGAATTATTGCTTAGACCAAAAACACCAATTATACTTTTTTATATTTTTGACCTTCTCACTTTTTTATTTTTAATTTTGAAAATAAAAAAAAAGAAAAATTCATGAATTCCTTATAATTTTATCCTTCTTTTACCTTTCCTATAAAGCAGTAAGAAACATACCATTTTTTTAATACCATCTGTATTTATACTTGCAAATTGCATTAAAGATTCTTTAAAAGATTTTAAAGTTCAAAAATTAATTTTTTTACCAATTTTAATGATAATTTTAACAATCAATATTCTTTTAAGAATATTTACAAATTCCTTTTATTATGAAAGAGGAGGGGGTGAATTTGGAATTGGTATTGATGAAAGAATTCATCCAAGAGGTGCAGTTAATTTTATTTTAAAAAATAATTTAAAAGGAAGAATATTGAATGATTTGAATCATGGAAGTTGGTTTATATGGGAATTGAGGTATCCTGTTTTTATAGATGGAAGACTTGAAGTTATGAAAGAAAAATTTTTTGAAAAATATTGTAAAAGTTTTAGTGAAGGAGGAATTTTAAAATTGATTGAGGAATATAAACCTGATATGATAATTTTTGACTATTCTTACCCTGAAGCACTTTTCTGGGATAGGGATTTAAAATCAAATCCTTTATGGAGAATAATTTACTGGGATGATAAATCTGTAATATTTGCTCATAAAGATTTTGCCCCTTTTATTGAAAAAATAAATTTTATGAAAGTTATAAAAGAAATGGGGATTGATACAAATCTATCTGAAGAAAAAGTATGGAGTATATTAAAGATGAAAAGAAAGAATAAATTTATTGATTATCTTGAAGGATTTTATAAAAGAAGGGAAAACGATTTTTATTTATTAAAAATGGCTTTTTATTCTTATCTATCACTTGAATTTAAATGTTCAGAAATTTTATACCTTGAAGCATTAAAAAGAAATTTAAAATTTAGAAAAATCATATATTTTAATCTTGGAAGCATTTATTTTTTTACAGGAAGATATGATAAAGCACTATATTGCTATAATATGGTTTTAAAAGAAGACCCAAATGAAAAAAGAGCAATTGAAATAATAAAGATGATAAAGGAAATGAAAAATTTTTAGATTGACTTTACTATTTTTATATTTTTATAATTAAATTATGAACCAATTTATAATAAAAGAAACTTTAAAGGGTTTAAAGGTAAATTTTAAAATGGGTTTTGTAAGTATTTTAATAACTTCTTTTTCCCTCTTTGTATTTTTCTTTTTTCTTATATTAACCTTGAATGGATTTAATTTAATGAAGAAAGTATCTTCAAATATAGAAATGGACATTTATATTAAAAAAGATACACCACAGAAAATTAAAAAAATTTTTTATGAAACAATTAAAAATTATGCAGGTATTAAAAAAATGGAGATTATTGAACCTTATGAGGCAAAAAAAATATTTTCTGAATCTTTTCCTGAATATTCATCTCTTTTAGAACTTTTTGAGGACGAAATTTTCCCTGAAAGAATTGTTTTAATTTTAAAACCCGATTATTTACTTTTTTCTTATAACAGTTTAAAGAAAAATATAGAAAAATTTGAATTTGTTGATGAAGTTATTTTTGGAGAAGAATGGATTTTACCCTTTTCAAAATTTTTAATCTTTTTAATTTTTGTTGATATTTTTTTAATTATTTTACTTTTTTTCCTCCTTGGAATTGTGATGGTTCAAACATTAAGATTAACAATTTTAACAAGGAAAGATGTTATAAAACTTTTAGAAATAATGGGGGCATCTGAAAATATTATAAAAGGTCCATTTGTATTAGAAGGTTGCTTTTATGGAATTTTTGGTGGAATGATTTCTTCCTTATTTTTGTTTTTAATTAATATTTTCATAGAAAAATATTTTAAAATAATTCTTATAAATCAAAAAATTTTCTTAATTTTACCTATCCTATCCGGAATTTTAATGGGTTTAATATCATCCATGATTGCAATCTCAAAAAGAGAAAAGGAAACATGGGGAATATCCTTTTAATAATTATTTTTTCCTTTAATGGAAATTTAAAAGCATATAAGGAAAAACTTGATTCCCTTAATAAAGAACTTGATAAATTGAGAAAGGAGAAATTGGAAATTGAAAGGGAAAAAATAAGTATAATTAGCACACTTGAAAAAATAAATGAGGAAGAAGGGATACTTAATGAAATTATTTCAAAAATAGAAAAACAAATAGAATTTATGGAAATGGAAAAATCAAAAAAAGAGGAATCTTTAAATAAAATTAAAAAATACATTGAGGAATCAAAAGAGGAAATTAAAAAAAGTATTGTTTTTTTATATAAAAGAGGTAAATTTTCTCCTTTAAATTTGATTTTATATTCTCGTTCCCCTTATACTTTTTATTCGGGGATGAAAGCCCTTAATTTGAAATTGCAAAGGGAGAAAATGGTTCTTGATAAAGGAATTAATTTTTTAAAAGAAATATCAGCAAGAATTGAAAGCTTAAAAATAAGAGAGGAAAATTTAAAAGTTTTAAGAAATGATTTTGAAGAAAGAAAAAAGGAACTTTCAGAAACTAAAATTGAAAAAGAGAAATTTTTATCAGAAATAAAAAAAGATGAGAAGAAAAGAGAAAAACTTATTTCTGAATTAAAGGAAAATATTGAAAGATTAAATAAAATTATTGAGGAAATTGAAAAGAAAATTTTTGCAAAAGAATTTCCTTATGAAATCCCAAAGAAAAATTTTTTATGGCCTATAAATGGAAAAATTTATAATTATTTTGGAACAATATGGCATCCTATTTATAAAACAAAAATTAAAAATAATGGAATTGATATATTGTCAGAAATTGGAAGTGATGTAAGGGCTGCTGAAAGTGGAATTGTTGAATATGCTGATGAATTTCTTGGTTATGGAAAATTAATTATAATAAATCATACCGATGGTTTTTTCACCATTTATGGAAATTTAAAGGAAATATTTGTTTATGTAGGAAAACCTGTATCAAAAGGGGAAATTGTTGGAAAACTTGGAAAGGATATAATTGAGGATTTACCACTTCTCCATTTTGAAATAAGATATGGTGGAAAACCAGTTGACCCTTTATATTTTTTAAAGGAAATATTTTAAAATGAAAGATTATTATGAAATTTTAGGTGTAAGAAAAGATGCAAGTTTTGAAGAAATAAGAAAAGCATATTTAAATTTATGTAAAAAATTTCATCCTGACAAATTTAAAAAACTTGGAAAAGAAGAATATGAAAAGGCATTAAAAGAATTCACATTAATAAATGAGGCATTTGAAATTCTTTCAAATCCTCAAAAAAAGGAAGAATATGATAAAAAAATACAGGAAGGAAAAATTTATACTCCTTACGAAGTAAGTTTTAAAGCACATGCTTTAAGTGCTTTTAAAATTGGAAAAGAGGAACTTGAAAAGAAAAATATTGTAAGAGCAATTCAATATTTTAAAACAGCAATAAAACTTAATCCTGAAGAAGATCTCTTTAAAGCATATCTTGCAGATGCTTATTTAAAGGATGGAAGAAGTAAAGAAGAGATTTTAGGAGTTCTTATGAAAATTTATTCAAGAAAAAATTCAATTAAGAACTGGGAAACAGCATATATTTCAGCAAAAGTTTTTCATGAGATTGGGGAAGAAAATAAAGCATTTGAATTAGTTGAGATTGCCAATAAACTTCAACCAGGAAGTTATAGGGTAAAATTGCTTTATGAAGAAATAAATAAAAATTTAAAAAAGGGCATCTTCAAGTTCTTTAAATTTTGATTTCGTTCATTCTCATATTCAATTTATTTTTAAATACCAATAAAGAGGAAGTTGAAAAACTTGTAAAATCTGCAATTCAAATGAAAAAATATGAAATAATTGATTCTTTGTATGAAAATGTTAATGAAAGTTTAAAAGAAATTTTAATTTTTTATAAAATTTTTGTGTTATATAAAATAAAAAGGGATCCTTTTTCTGCTCTTGAAATATTAAATAAAATTCCTGAAAAGGAAGAAGAAAATGAATATACAAGGGGAATAAAATACCTTTTGGCTGAAATTTATAAAATACTTGGGAAATTAAATGAAGCAGAAAATATATTGGAAGATATAATTAATGAGAAAGATACAATTTCCTTTAAAGGAATTTTGTTACTTTATGATATTTATAAAATAAAAGGAGAAATTAAAAATATGGAGGAACTGTGCGCAAAAACTTCATTTAGATGGGAAGATGAGAAAAAAGGGCATATCCTTTTTAGATTGGCAGAAACAAAGGAATTGAAAGGGCAAAATGAGGAAGCAAAAAAAATTTATCTTTTATCAGCAGAATATCTATTAACATCTTATGATTCTTTATCACTTTCTTTTTATAGAGCAGGTTCATTAACAGATTCAAAGAAAGAAAAAAGAGAACTTCTTGAAAAAGCAAAAGGAATTGCAAGGAATCCTTTTTTAAAAGAAAAAATAGAAAAGGATTTAATTGACTTAAAATAAAGCTTAATTTTATAATTAATTTCTTATGGAAGAATTTAAATTCGCAGAGATTGAAGAAGCAATTGAGGATATAAAAAGGGGAAAAATAGTAATAGTTGTTGATGATGAGGAAAGGGAAAATGAAGGCGATATGATTGTTGCAGCAGAGAAAATAACCCCTGAAATAATAAATTTTATGGCAAAAAATGCAAGAGGACTTATATGTCTTTCCTTAACAAAAAAAAGATGTGAAGAACTTGGAATACCTGATTTTACACAAATTTTCCCAAATACATCAAAAATGGGAACACCTTTTTGCGCTCCAATTGATGCAAAAAAAGGAATAACAACAGGCTCATCTGCTTTTGATAGAGCACATACGATAAAAGTGGCAATCTCACCTGATACAAAACCAGAAGATATTGCAATACCTGGTCATGTTTATACATTAAAGGCACATGAAGGTGGAGTTTTAAGAAGAGCAGGACATACAGAAGCTGCTGTTGACCTTGCTCGTCTTGCAGGATGCTATCCAGCAGGAGTTTTATGTGAGATAATGGATGAAAATGGTGAGATGGCAAGGGTTCCAAAGCTTTTTGAAATTGCGAAAAAATTTAACCTTAAAATAATTACAATAAAAGATTTGATAAAATATAGAATAAAAAGGGAAAAACTTGTGAGAAGAGATGTAGAAACATTAATTCCAACCCCTTATGGTGAATTTAAATTAATTGTATATGAAGATATAATTGATAAGGAAATACATCTTGCCCTTGTAAAAGGAGAAGTTTATGGTAAAAAAAATGTTCTTGTAAGGGTTCATTCTCAATGTCTTACAGGAGATATATTTCATTCATTGAGATGTGATTGTGGAGATCAGTTAAGACTTGCATTACAAAAAATAAATGAAGAGGGCGAAGGAGTTCTTGTTTATATGAGGCAGGAAGGAAGAGGAATAGGACTTTTAAATAAATTAAGGGCTTATGCTTTACAAGATAAAGGTTATGATACAGTTGAGGCAAATAAAATTCTTGGATTCCCTCCTGATTTAAGAGATTATGGGATAGGTGCTCAAATACTTGTTGACCTTGGGCTTTCTTCAATAAGACTTATGACAAACAATCCATCAAAAATTGTTGGGCTTGAAGGATATGGAATAACAATAACAGAAAGAATACCACTTAATACAAATCCAAGGAAAGAAAATATAGAATATTTAAAGACAAAAAGAGATAAATTGGGTCATATGATTGATAATTTAAAGGAGATAAAATGAAGGAATATAAAGGAATTTTAAGGGCTGATAAATATAAAATAGGGATTGTCATTTCAAGGTTTAATGACTTCATCACAAAAAGAATTCTTGAAGGTGCAATAAATGCTTTAAAAAGATATGGGGCAAAAGAAGAAAACATAGAAGTTTATTGGGTTCCTGGCTCTTTTGAAATTCCTTTTATTTTAAGAGAAATTGCACAAAAAAATTACGACGGGCTTATTGCAATTGGTTGTATTATAAAAGGAGAAACACCACATTTTGAATACATTGCAAATGAGGTTTTTAAGTTAATTCAGAAAATTATGTATGAATATAAAAAACCAATAGGACTTGGTATTTTAACTGTTGAAGATATGGAGCAGGCAATTGAAAGGTCTGGTGGAAAAATGGGTAATAAAGGTGAAGAAGCTGCAGAAGCGGTTATTGAACTTCTAAATCTTAAAGAATTAATATAAATTGAATAAAATTCTTATAAAAAATATAAATGTTGTTGATCCTATTGATGGGATAAAAGAAAATTTTGATATTTTGATTGAAGATGAATATATAAAAGGAGTTGAAAGAAATATAATTTCAGAAAATTCATTAATAATTGATGGAAAAGGTAAATATGCTTTTCCTGGATTTATAGATTTACATACTCATTTAAGGGAACCTGGATTTGAAGATAAAGAAGATATAGAAAGTGGCTCAATGGCAGGTGTTCATGGTGGATTTGTTGCTTTATGCTGTATGCCAAATACAAACCCACCCCTTGATAATGCAGGTCTTATAAGGTATATAAAAGAAAAAAGTAAAGCATGTGGAATCCTTGATATTTACCCAATAGGAACAATAACAAAGGAAAGAAAAGGAGAAAGTTTAAGTGAAATAGGTGATATGGTAGAGGCAGGAGCAGTAGCAATTTCAGATGATGGAAATTGGGTTACAAATTCGCTTTTAATGAGAATGGCATTAGAATATTCTCTTGCATTTGATATACCTGTTATTTCTCATTGTGAAGATGAATTTCTTGTAAAATATGGGTTTGCTCATGAAAATTCAGAAACAATTATAAGGGGAATTTATGGAAGACCAAGAGAAGCAGAAATAATAGCAATTTTTAGGGATATAACACTTGCAAAAAAAACAAGAGGAAAGCTTCACATTGCTCATCTTACAACAAAAGAAGGTTTAGAACTTATAAAAAAAGGAAAAGAAGAAGGAGTTAATGTAACCTGTGAAGTAACACCCCATCATATTTCTTTAACCTTTGAAAATATATTAAATTATGATCCGGAAGCAAAAGTTTACCCACCATTAAGAGAAGAAAAAGATAGGGTTGCACTTATTGAAGGAATAAAATCAGGAATTGTTGATTTTCTTGCAACAGACCATGCCCCCCATTTAAAATTTGAGAAAGAAATGGAATTTGAAATTGCCCCCGCTGGTATTTCTGGGCTTGAAACTGCTTTTTCAATTTATTATGAAAATTTAGTTTTAAAAAATAATTTACCTTTAAAGAATTTATCACTTTTACTTTCTTATAATCCAGCAAAATTTTTAAAACTTCAAAAAAATGGAAGAATTAAAGAAGGATTTTATGCTTCAATTACAATTGCTGACCTTAATAAAAAATGGATATGTGATCCAAAAAAATTTTATTCAAAGGGTAAAAATACACCCTTTAAAGGAAAAGAAATGATAGGTAAAATTTTGTATACATTTGTAAAAGGGAAAATGTTTTGTTTTGAATATGAATTAAAAAAGGAAGAAAAAAATGAGAGAAAAAATTGAAAAAATTGCAAACTATTTGATTAAAAATTTTGAAGGAGATGAAATTCAAATTACCATTATCTTTGAAAATAACAATTTAACAAGATTTTATGAATCAAAAATACACCAAAATATAAGCATTAAAGGATTTAATGTTTTTCTTTCAGGAAGAATTGATAAAAAATTCGGAATCTTTTCGTTTACAGATTTAAACGAAGAGAAATTAAAATATTATCTTAAAAAACTTAAGGAAATAGTTTTAAATTCTAAAGAAATAGAAGAATTGGATGGATTTGCTTCACCTTCTAAAATAGAGAAAATTGATACATGCGATGAATACACATATAATTTTTCTGAATTTGAAAGGCTAAAAATTGTTGAGAAAATTGTAAAAAAATTAAAAGAAGAAAAAGCTTATGGAATAGTTAGCACAGGTGGTAGTGAAATCTATATTTTTAATTCAAGAGGAATTAATCTTTATCAAAAACAAAGTGATGCCCATATTACAATAACTTTATGGAAAAATGAACTATCAGGATGGGCTGAAGGTCATTCAAGAAATATAAAAAATATTGATCCGGAATTTTTAGTTGAAAGAGCAAAAAAGAAAGTGGATTTTAAAGGAGAAAAGATTGAAATAAAACCTGGTGAATATCCTGCTATACTTGAATTTCCAGCAGTTGGAGATGTATTGAGTTTTATGGGATGGGTAGGATTTAGTGCAAAAACTTACCAAGAAAAAAGGAGTTTTCTTATTGAAAAATTAAATAAAAAGATATTTTCAGAAAAATTCAATTTAATAGATGACCCTTTTAATCCCTTAAATTTTAATTTTCCTTTTGATTTTGAAGGTGTTCCAAAAAGAAAAATAGAACTTGTAAAAGAAGGAATACCAATAAATCTTGTTTATGATAGAAGAACTGCAAAAAAAGAAGGGAAAGAAGAAGGGGGTAATGCAGTTTCTCCTCCACCAGGTGGCTTTCCATTCCCTACAAATATGGAAATGAAACAAGGAGAAAAAAATCTCGAAAAAATAATTGAAGAAACCGATTATGGAATATATATAACAAGATTTCATTATACAAATGTCGTTCATCCTATTGAATTTATATTAACAGGGGTAACAAGGGATGGAACATTTTTAATTGAAAATGGAAAGATAAAAAAACCTATAAAAAATTTGAGATTTACTGACAGTTTTATAAAAGTATTTTCTGAAATAGAAGAAATAAGTAAAGAAAGAGAGCTTATTGGAGGAAATAGTTATGGAATTAGATTTCCTTTTGGAGTTTTAGCACCTTCTATAAAGGTTAAATCAATAAAATTTACAAGTGGAACAACATTTTAAGGAGGTCTTATGAAAAAATTTATATCAATTGGATGGATAATAATCATAGGATGTGCAGGAGGAAATCCATATTTAAGGCAGGCAAAAATATACAGCTCCCAGAAAAATTTTGAAACCTTAAAAAATATGTGTGAAGAATGGGTAAAAAAAGAACCCAATAATCCACAAAGTTATCTATGGCTTGGAAGGGCTTATGCTTTTTTAAATAAATATATAGAATCTGCAAAAAATTTTGAAAAGGGATTAAATATTGCAAAGGATAAAAGGGAATATTTAAAGGAATTTCAAGAGATAGGAGTTGTGTATTTTAATGCAGGAGTTGTTTATTCTCAAAAAGATTCAATTGAGAATGCAATAAAATATTTTAATCTTTCTTATGAAATTGATACAACAAAGGTTGAGGCACTCCTTAACATATCAGGTCTTTATCAGAAAAAAAACGATAATGAAAATGCCAAAAAATATATAAAGTTAGCTTACAAAAAAGGAAAGGAAAACCCTGATATTTTATATTACTATTCCCTTTATATAAAAGATGAAGACCCTGTTGAATGTGAAAAAATTGCACAAAAACTTGTTGAAATTGAAAAAAATAACCCAAGGGGTTATTCACTTTTAGGAGAAATTTATATAGGGAAAAAGGATTATAAAAAGGCAGCAGAATTTTATAAAAAAGCATATGAACTTGATACCCTTAATCTTGATAATTTATACAACTATTCTTTTTCCTTACTTCAAGTGGGTGAAGTAAAAGAAGCAATATATAATTTAGAAAATTTAAAGGCAAAAAAAGCTGATGATGCAAATGTTTATTTTTTACTTGGAAGTGCATATGAAGAGTTAAAGGATTTTAAAAATGCTCTTGAAAATTATGATAAGGCAATTTATTATGCTCCTGAAAAAATTGATTTTTTAAAGGCAAAAGCAAATATTTTAATTCAAATGGGTAAAAAAGAGGAAGCATATAAAGTTCTTTTAAAAATTAAAGAAATGGAGAAAAAATGAAAAGGGATTTCCTTTCAATTGTTGATTTAAATGAAAAGGAAATTTTAAATATTTTAAAAAGGGCTAAAAAATTTAAAAAAAATAAAAAATTTGAAAAAATCTTAAAAGGAAAAATATTTGCCCTTATATTTGAAAAGCCATCTTTAAGAACAAGGGTTTCTTTTGAGGCAGGGATTAAAAAACTTGGTGGTGAAAGCATCTACCTTTCCTCTTCTGATATAAAAATGGGACAAAGGGAAAGTGTAAAGGATATTGCAAAAAATCTTGAAAGATGGGTTGATGGAATAATTGCAAGAGTATTTTCACATAATACATTAGAAATTTTATCCTCCAATTCAAGAATACCTGTTATAAATGCCTTATCCGATTTAGAACATCCATGTCAAGTGCTTGCTGATCTTCAAACGATAGAAGAATTTTCAGGAGATTATAAAGGGCCACTTGCATTTATTGGTGATGGAAACAATGTTTGCCATTCATTAATTCTTGCGTTTTCTTTACTTGGAGGGAAAATAAATGTTGCAACACCAAAAGGTTATGAGCCAAAGGAAGAAATTTTAAAAAAAGCATTTGAAATCTCAAAAAAAACTAAAGCAGAAATAAAAATTACAAATGACCCTTATGAAGCAATAAAGGATGTAAAATTTGTTTATACCGATGTATGGGCTTCAATGGGGCAAGAGCATGAAGCAGAAGAAAGAAAAAAGGTTTTTAAGGATTATCAGGTTAATATGGATTTAATTAAAAAAGCAAAAGGAAAAGTTTATTTTATGCATTGTTTACCAGCACATAGAGGAGAGGAAGTAACAGATGAAGTTTTAGATAGTGATTTTTCAATTGTTTATGAACAAGCAGAGAATAGGTTATGGTCTGAAATGGCTCTTTTTTATCATATTTATTCAAGGAGGAGAAAATGATGGAATATAAAAATTACATAAATGGGAAATGGGTTTCTTCAAAAAGTGGAAAATATTTTGAAAATAGAAATCCTGCAAATTGGGATGATGTTATAGGTCTTTTCCCACTTTCTACTCCTCTTGAAGTTGACGAAGCAGTAAAAGCTGCAAGGAAGGCATTTAAATACTGGTCAACTGTTCCTGCACCTAAAAGGGGAGAGATTTTAAGAAAAGCAGCAGAAATTCTTATGAAAAGAAAAGAAGAAATTTCAAAACTTTTAACAAGAGAAAATGGTAAAATTTTAAAGGAAGCAAGGGGAGATACTCAGGAAGGAATAGATACTGCCTTCTATGCATTTGGAGAAGGTAGAAGACTTTTTTCTTATACAACTCCTTCTGAACTCCCAAACAAATTCTGTTTGACATTTAGAAGACCGGTTGGTGTTTTTGGAATAATAACTCCATGGAATTTTCCAATAGCCCTTCCTTCATGGAAAATATTTCCTGCACTTTTAGCAGGCAACACAATAGTATTTAAACCACCAGTTGATGCTCCTGCTTGTGGTTATGAGCTTGTAAAGATACTTGAAGAAGCAGGTATACCTAGTGGGGTAGTTAATCTTGTTTTTGGCTCTGGTTCTGTCGTTGGGGAGGCAATTTTATCACATCCTGATATTGATGGTATTGCATTTACAGGTTCTTCAGAAGTAGGAGCAAGAATTGCAGAAGTTGCTGGGAAGACGCTTAAAAAAATTTCGCTTGAACTTGGAGGTAAAAATGCACAAATTGTTATGGATGATGCAAATCTTGAACTTGCGCTTGAAGGTGCAATATGGGGGGCATATGCAACAGCAGGTCAAAGGTGCACTGCAACATCAAGAATAATTGTTCATGAAAAAGTTTATGATGAATTTCTTGAAATGTTTTATGAAAGAGCAAAAAAATTAAAGGTTGGAAATGGACTTGATGAAAGTGTAGAAATGGGACCTGTAATAAATGAATCTCAACTCAAAAAAATACATGAATATGTAGAAATTGGAAAAAAGGAAGGGGCAAAATTAATCTTAGGTGGAGAAAGATTTAAAGGGGAAGAATATGATAAAGGATTTTTTTATAAACCAACAATTTTTACAGAAGTTTCACCAAATTCAAGAATAGCACAAGAAGAAATTTTTGGACCTGTTGTTTGCTTCTTTAAGGCAAAAAATTTGGATGAAGCAATTGAAATCCTAAACAATACAAAGTATGGATTATCTTCATCAATATATACACAGGATATAAATAAGGCAATGAAAGCAATTGAAAAAATTGAAGCAGGAATAACTTATATAAATGGACCAACAATTGGTGCAGAATGCCATTTGCCTTTTGGTGGGGTTAAAAATACTGGTAACGGACATAGAGAAGGTGGATGGACTGTATATGATATATTTACTGAAATTAAAACAGTTTACATAGATTATTCAGGGAAATTACAAAAAGCACAAATAGACACATGGGAAAGTTAGGACCTTTTATTAAAATAAAACCACCTGGACCAAAAGCAAAAGAATATTTAGAAAGGGATTCAAAATATATTTCTCCTTCTTATACAAGAGTTTATCCACTTGTTGCTGAAAGGGGTGAAGGTTGCTGGATATACGATGTTGATGGAAATAAATATCTTGACTTAAATGCAGGAGTTGCAGTATGTGCGCTTGGACATTCACATCCTGAAATATTAAAGGTTATAGAAGAGCAATCAAAAAAATTAATTCATTATTCTGGAACAGATTTTTATTATCCTCCTGAAATAGATTTAGCAGAAAAGCTTGCAGAAATTTCACCTGGAGCAAAAAACAGGAAAGTTTTCTTTTCAAATTCAGGTGCAGAAGCAATTGAATGTGCGATAAAACTTGTAAAATATCATACAAATAGACCTTATTTAATTTCCTTTTATTCTTCCTTCCATGGAAGAACAATGGGTGCCTTATCTTTAACTGCTTCAAAGGAGATTCAAAGAAAAGGTTTTTATTCTTTAATTCCAGGAATATATCATGTTTATTATCCTTATTGTTATAGGTGTGTGTTCAATCTTTCCTACCCTGATTGCAATTTTTATTGTGTTGAAATAATTGAAGAAACACTTTTTAGAAAAGTTTTGCCTCCTGAGGAAGTAGCAGCAATATTTTTTGAACCAATACAGGGTGAAGGAGGTTATGTTGTTCCTCCACCAAATTATTTTAAAAAATTAAAAGAACTTGCTGATAAATATGGGATATTACTTGTTGATGATGAAGTCCAAACAGGAATGGGAAGAACTGGTAAATTTTTTGGAATAGAACACTGGGGAATAATTCCTGACATTTTAACAGTTGCAAAAGGAATTGCAGGAGGACTTCCACTTGGTGCCTGTATCGCAAAATCAGGAATAATGAGCTGGAAACCCGGTTCTCATGCTTCAACATTTGGAGGAAATCCTGTCGCATGTAAAATTAGTTTAAAAATAATAGAAATTTTAGAAAATGGCTTACTTGAAAATGTAAGGAAAGCTGGGGAATACCTTTTAAATTTGTTAAAAGAAATTGAAAAAAGATATGAAATTATAGGGGATGTAAGGGGAAAAGGACTTATGATAGGAGTGGAAATTGTTAAGGACAAGAAAAGTAAAGAAAGAGATAAAGAGAGAAGGGATAAAATTGTTTATAAATGTTTTGAAAAGGGAGTGCTTTTACTTCCTGCGGGTGAAAATTGTATTAGATTTTGTCCACCTCTTATAATTTCAAAGGAAGAAATTGATATTGGAATTGAAATATTTGAAGGGGTTATAAAAGAAATTTGAAAAAGGTTTTTTTAAATGGAATTTATCCTTATGATGAAGATCTTGTTTTAAAATTAATAGATTTTGAAAAGGGAAGAACTACTTATGAAAAAGTCCAAGAAGAGTTTAAAAGAAATTATGATTTATTATGGGAATTACAAAAGGATGTTGAATATAAAAGTGATGGTCTTTTAAAATGGCTTGACCTTTTAAGACCATTTTCTGAAATAATTGAAAATACAAAGGTTCTGGGATTAAAAAGGTATTTTGAAACAAATTTTTTTTATAGAACTTTATTTTTTGATAAAAAATTAAAAATAAAAGAAAATAAAATGGATGAATGGATTGAAAATTATTTTAAAATACCTGATGAAAATTCAAAAAGAATTATAATTTTACCTTCCCCTCTTTTATTTTTTGAGTTTTCAGAAAACATTAAATTAAAAAATATATGTGAAATAATGGAAGAAATCATAGAAGCAATTTTATCAAAAAGAAAAGGAATTTTATTTTTTGAAGACCCTGTGATTGTAAGAAGAGATATTTTAAAAGAAGAAAAAGAGATTTTAAAAAAATTTTATAAAAAAATTTCTTCAAAAGGACGCCAAATAATTGTACAGACATATTTTGGTAAAATTGATAAAGTAATTGATTTTCTATTTTCTCTTGATATAAAAGGGATAGGAATAGATTTTATTAGAAATGGGGTTGAAAAAATTAAAAAATGGGATAACGATAAAATACTTGTGGCAGGATGTATTGATTGTGAAAATTCTTATATAGAGGGAAAAGAAGAAATTGAAAAAATTTTGAATAGATTAAGGGAAAAAGTTCAAGAAATTTACCTTTCTGGAAATTGTGATTTTGTTTTTCTACCAAGGAAAATTGCAGATGAAAAATTTAAACTTATTAAAAATTTGGGATGAAACCCTTTTTAACTCATGAAATAGGTTCTCTTGCAAAACCAAATTGGAGAATCAAAGCAATAAGAAATGAAAAATTAGATGAGGAAGATATAAAGGAAGCAATTAAATGGGCTGAATTTTTAAATTTAAAGGAAGAATCGGAAAAATTAATTTCTATTTTAAATAAAAGAATTAATTTTACAAAAGAAGAAAAAAAAGAAATAATAGATTTTTCTTCACTTTTTGCTACAAAATTGCTTGAAAAAGCAGGACTTGATTTAGTTTATGATGGTGAGCAAAGAAGGAGCGAAATGTATGAATATCCAGTAAAAAACATAGAAGGATTTGAATTTAAAGGATATGTAAAAAGTTTTGACAATAAATTTTTTAAAAAAGCAGCATGTATAAATTTGCCAAAATTAAAAAATTTTTATCATGTTGAGGAATTCAAAACAATTTCATCCTTTACTTCAAAACCTGTTAAAATTCCAATAACAGGAGCATATACAATTATGGACTTTTCTTTTGACGAATATTATATCAAAAATATTTATGAAGAAAATTTTTACAAAAGGAAAAAATTAGCAAGAGAAAAATTTTTATATGATTTAGCAGAAAAAATTATTTATCCAAATTTAAAAAAATTAAAGGAGGAAGGAGCAAAATTTTTGCAAATAGATGAGCCAGCCGCAACTTCAAAACCTGATGAAGTTGAAATTTTCATAAATTCACTTTTAAAAAGCATTAAAGAAATTCATAAAGATGTTTTTTTTATTATTCATATATGTTTTTCCGATTATAAGCTTCTTTTTCCTTTTTTAGAAAAAATTCAGGGAAGTATTAAAGAAATCCATTTTGAATATGCAAATAGAGATACAAAAGAAATTGGAAGAAGTAAAGAAAAAAGGACTGGTTATAAAATTCTTGATGAATTAAAAAATTTTGATTTTATCATAGGTCTTGGTGTTGTTGATGTTCATACAGATTTTGTTGAACCAAAAGAACTTATAAGAGATAGAATTTTGTATGCTTATGAAAAAATTAAAGATCCTTATAAAATATTTGTTGCACCTGATTGTGGTTTAAGAACAAGAAAATGGGAAATTGCATACGAGAAGTTAAAAAATATGGTAGAAGCGAAAGAAATTGCTTTAAAGGAAATTGGATTTTAATAACTATATTTTAAAAATCTCAACACCATAAATTCCAATTTTATCTTTAGAAATTATCACTAATCCTTTAATTTCTTTTAATCTCTTTGCAATTTTAAAAACTTTTTCAAAATCTTCATCAACTTTTATCATATTTCCAAAATATGTTGCATAAAAATCAGAAATCAATGGATCCTCAGTTATTACTGTAACTGCATCGGCATTTCCAAAAGAAATAGAATGTCCAACTGTTTTTGAAGAAGTTGCTATCCCATATTTTCCTTTAGGAAGTTTTATCCCTACTTTCATACTTAAAGGTGAATCACCTGCATATATTAATATTTTAGATTCCCTTTCTTTTTTTAGAAATATATCTCCTCCATTTTCTATTATGAGATTATTAGGAAAATACTCTCTCATTATAAATTCTGAAATTTTTTTAGCAAAAAAACCAGCAATCCCTGCAAGTGGACCTATTTTTGTTTTATTGGAATAAATGAAAATCTCTTTAAAATAAGAAGAATTATCAAAAGATATAGGGAACAAAGAAGATAGGAATAAAGGTCTTTTAATACTATAATATTCTATTTCTTCATATATTTTTTTAATCTCCTTAAAAATTTTCAATTCATCTATTTTTTTATCGCTTATTATTAAAATGTTTGTGAATTTATAATTTATTTCAATCTTATAAAGATCTTCTAAATTTACAAATAATCTATAAAATTTATCCAATTATTTCAATTGCTCCTACTGGACAAGCATCTTTACACATTGAACACAATATACATTTTTCAGGTTTAAATTCAAGTTTAAACATTTTGTTAAGGAACAAGGCTCCCGGAATGCAAACACCTACGCATGAACCACAATTTATACATTCTTTATCATTTATTATTATTTTTTGAGAAATCGGAAATATTGAAACACCTTTTTCTTTTAAAAATTTTTTTGCTTCTTCAATATCTTTTTCTTTTCCTTCTATATCAACAATCATGTATCCATCCTCATTTGGCATAATTTCAGCCTTTAAAATATTGACAAATACATTTTTTTCTTTTATCAACATCGCTGTAATGGGATAATTTACAACCTTTTTAGGGAAAAGCAAAAACACTCTCTCTTTTATATTTCTTCCCATTTTTTAAAACCTCCTTCAATAGGTAATTTTTTTACATAATTTGTTAAATAAAACTTTTTATTTTTAATCCAGCTTTTTAAAATTTCTGCAATTTCTATTGATTTATAAATGCTTGTTCTCGGAGCACTCTTAACTTTTTTACCATTAATTTCAACCCACCCTGAAAAAAGTTCTTTATAATTAGTTATCTTTACAACAGGTCTATCTAACCTTTTAACACCATAATCAAGAATTTTTGTTTTTATCATTTCATTTGAAATTGAAGCATAAAATGCCATTTCTTCATCAATCAATGGAATTGGTATTCCAATTCCAAGAAAAAGTGAAATACCATAACCTTTAATATAAGCTGCCTTTAGAAATTCTGATTTCATTTCTTTTAAATTTCCTATTAATGCAAGAGTTCCACCGGGTCCAATTGGAAGATTAGTAAATTTATCTCTTTCTGCATACCAGTTGAATTGAGTCCCTTCCCATGCAACATATCCTTCTGTTCCTCCTATAAAAATCTTTGTTCCTATCCCAATCGTTCTAAAAAAAGGATCTTTATGAAGAGGGGATAATTCACCAGAGGTTGAAAACATAACATTACCAAAATTTGGCAACAAAACTCCCATGTATGTATAAAGAACTTCTTTACTTGAATTTGTTGCAGCATTGTAATTCTGATAACAATTTCTTGGATTAAAGAGAAATGCCTGATTAATATTTTTGAGAGAAATATAAACTTCTATCTCTTTACCTGGATAACAATCAGTAGGATATGCTTTTGCCTTAAGTTTTATTTTTTCGCCCTTAACAAGTGCTTCAATTACATGAGCTCCTCCATAATCTTCTCTCCCATTTGCCTTTTCGGTAGCACCTATATAAATATCTACAGCAGCAACACCACCATATGCTTTAACATCATTTAAAGTTACTTCCTGTAATTTCGTTGGGGGATTAAAGTGACCGGTATTTATAAATGCTCCTGATGAACACATCATTCCAAATGTTCCGGTAGTAACTATGTCAACCTTTTTAAATATTTCTTTTACCTTTTCCTTTTTCCTCATTTCTACAATCTCATCTGCTCTTAAAACAACGGCTTTCCCTTTTCTAATTTTTTCATTTATTTCCTCAATGCTTCTTTTCATTTTACCTCCTTAATTATTCTTTCAATAATTTCCTTTTTAACACCAGGAGAAATTAAATAAACTCCATTTGCAACTTCTTTTAAATCTTTAATTAAATCAATTAAAAAATCTTCTTGAAATTTTAAAAAATCTTCTTGAAATTTTTCAAAACTAATTAATATTTTTTCGGGAATTTCAATATCAGGCACCTCTTTTGCAAAGTATTCTAACATTTTCATATCTTTACATATAAGGATACCAGCAAAAATTGGAAAATCAAATTTTTCCTTAAACTTTTTAATAAAATATGTTTCATAAATAGGTTGAGTGAAGAAAAATTTTGCACCAAATTCTATTTTTTCCTTTATTTTATCTTCTTCTTCAATTTCACTAAAAGATATTGATGTTCCTGCAAAAAAGTCAAAATTGATTTCAATCTCTCTCCCTGATATATCTTTTCCTTCATTTAAATATTTTATTAATCTTAAAAGTCCTATTTTTGTTAAATCATAAGTAGCAGTTGCATGTGGATAATCTCCCATTATAGGGGGATCACCTGTTAAAGCAAGAATATTTTTTATTCCAAGGGCTCTTGCTCCAAGTAAATCTGCATAAATGCTCAATATATTTCTATCTCTACAAGTAAAATGCAATATTGGTTCAAAACCTATTTTTTCTTTTATAATATGAGCAAATGCAATACCTGACATCCTCATTTTAGCAAGAGGAAGGTCAACAACATTTACAAAATCAATTCCTTTTTCTTTTAAATTTTTCAAATTTTCAAAAATTTTCTCATTTAATATACCTTTTGGAGGATAAACTTCTAAAGAAAAAATAAATTCTTTATTTCTAATCTTATCTCTAAATAAATTTTTTTCCTCCAAAACTTCTTTTTTCTTCTCTTTCTTTTCCTTAATAAAAACCCTATTTTTCTTTTTTATATCAATAAATTCACTCATTTTTTGCTTAATATTACTTATATATCTTGGCTCTGTCCCACAACATCCACCTATTATTTTAACACCTTGTTGAACCATCTTTAATGCATAATTTGAAAAATGTTCCGGATGAGAGGAATAAAAAAACCCACCTTTTTTATATGTAGGTAATCCTGCATTTGGCATAGAAGAAACAGGTATTTTTGTTAAACTTAAAAATTCATCAATTATTTCAACAAATGATAAAGGACCAACACCACAATTTGCTCCAACAAATTCTACCTTATATTTTTCTGCAAGTTCAACAACATCCTTAACAGATACACCAAAAGGTGTCATTCTATCTTCATTAAAAGAAAAACTCAAAAGTATTGGCATATCTTTTCTTATTTCTTTTATAACTTTTATTATTTCTTCTGCTTCTTCAATTAAGATTTGTGTTTCAACTGCAATTAAATCAACATTTCCATCAACAAGACCTTTAATTTGAGGATAAAAATATTTTTTAACATCTTCTTTTCTAATTTCAGAAAAAGGATAAAGCAATTTCCCTATGGGACCAACACTTCCAGCAACGATTAACTTGTTCTTTGCCACCTCCTTTGCAATCTTTGCTCCTTCAATATTAACTTTATAACATTTTTCTTCATCTGGAATTTTATAAAGATTTGCACTAAATGTGTTTGTTTCAATAAGTTCAGCACCTGCAATTATATATTCAAGATGAATACTCTTTATAAGTTCAGGAACTTCAAGATTCAAAAGAGAAAAATTTTTACTTAATGGAATACCTTTCCTGTAAAGATATGTTCCAAAAGCTCCATCTGCAACAATTACTTTCTTCTCTATTATTGAGAATTTTCACCTCCTTTTTAAAGTTTTTAATTTTAACAAAAACAATTTTTATTTGTCAAAAAAATATAAAATATGTTAAAATTTTAAACTTCGGGGCGTAGCGCAGTCCGGCAAGCGCGCCTGGCTTGGGACCAGGAGGTCCGCGGTTCAAGTCCGCGCGCCCCGATTAATTATTAATTTAAGTGATTTGTGCATCTATTCTACCATATTTTTTATTACATTTATAAGGATTTTTAAATCTTTTTGAAATTTTTTACTTTCCAGGGGGTTTATACCATAAATTATCCCTTACATATTTTGTTCTATAAAACATAACATAAAAGGCTTCATCTTTTATTTTTTGTTGCTCCCTTAATCTTTCAATTGTTCTTAAAAGATGTGTTAATGTTCTTTTTGATTGTTCAAGCCTTCCATCTTTTATAAAATCCCATGCCCTATCTATTACTCTTCTTAAATCCCAATAAATTTTATTGGATATCCAGCCCTCAAATTCACATTCAGCTAATTTTTGTCTTAAATCACGAAAAGCACCGTCAGGATAATTACCATTACTTGAACCCATAGAAGGTTCTTTTCCTAAAACAACTGTTTTATAAACTTTTCCAGGACCATAAGGAGTTAAATTTTCATAACCTTCTATTATAGGTGGAACATGACCTTCTGGAAAAGAAGGAGCAGGATGATATCCTTCAACATAAGCATCTCCTACATCAGGAAAAAGAGTTGTTTTAAAAGAAAAACCTGATAAAGAATCACCAGGTTTTAGAAAAGATGTGGTATCTATTAAAGGAAGCCATGGAATCCAATCACCAAATCTATATAAAGCATCCTCAGCAACTGCATTCCACCATTGAGGTGGACCACTTACTTCAGTTATTTTAGATTTATAAGAAGTATCTTTTAAAGGAATGCAAAACCTCCATAAATTTTGTTCGCTTGTAGGTAAGCTTTTTAATTTATAGTTAAAAGTAAATAAGGATGTTGTTGTATCAAAAGAAACACTTACTTTTATTTCTATATCTACTTTGTTCCCTGGAATTATAACAGGTTGCTCGCCAAAAACTAAAGAACCCATAAAACATAAAAACATAATTTTTCTCATTTCACACCTCCTAAAATCTTAAGTTTTGTTAACTTTTTTATGATGTTTAAAATTATATTTATAAAAATTTTAGGGGGAGCCATAAGACTCCCCCAAACAAAAAGGAGGTCACCTCCTATGAAAAATAAAATTATATGCCCCAAATGT
>Ga0272445_1000092_pt1 | contig 88273 bp, 78 predicted proteins | sample YNPCB0031_FD_194404 | JGI IMG/M metagenome (GOLD analysis project Ga0272445, IMG submission 194404) | Hot spring sediment microbial communities from Yellowstone National Park, WY, United States - YNP-CB-003-1 | ecosystem: Environmental > Aquatic > Thermal springs > Hot (42-90C) > Sediment...
TTTCCTTTCCACCTATATCTTCCCTTACGAACCTCTTTTCTACCTCTATTCCGTATTTTTCTTTAAGAACTTTTGGAATCATTCGGAATGCCTCATTTTCAAAGGCATAGCTCATTGATTTTGACAGGCCACCGAGCTCTGTCCTTGTTCGGCGAAGTGCCCTGGCAAGTTCTCTTACTTCTTCTTCGGTTCTTTTTTGAGCTTCAGCGAGTTCCTCAATTCTTTGTTCGGTTCTCTTTTGGGCTTCAACGAGTTCTTTCTGTCCCTTAGCAATCTCAGCAACTATTGCCTTGAGTTCGTTAAAATCCTTCGCTTTTACTGTCTCATTCACTATATCCAGAAACTCCATGAGGACATCCGCCTGTCTCTTCCCGAATACCTTTCTTATATCCTCTTTTATCCTGTTAATTGGCTTCATGAATAAATTCTATCCTCTCTTATAATAAAATGCAATTACTGAACAATTCGCTCAGGAGATGAGTTAAAGACAATAAATTCAAACCCTCAGAACCTGAGAGGAATTTTTAAAATTTTCATGATTTGATTTTAAATTGCTACTTCAAATTCTGATAATTCACGGGCATAATCAAGGCAGGCTGAAATTTGTTCTCTTGTTAAATCGGGAAATTCCCTTAATATCTCATCTATTGTATTTCCATCTGCCAGGTATCCGAGTATAAGGCTAACAGGTATTCTCGTTCCTTTTATTCTCGGTCTTCCCCGCAGGACATCTGGACTACTTTCAATGTAATTCTTCCATTTTCCCTGCATTTTTACCTCCATTTTTATTCTAATTTTTTCTTTGAGATTTTTCAACAAAAACCCTCAGAACCCGAACCTCAACCCGAGGCTGAGGAAAAAGTTAGAGGGGTCACAATTTCGCCTTAATTTTACTGGAACCTATTTTTATATCTTCAACAATCTCGGAGGGTGTCATTGTTTGCCATTCTATCTCCTTAACATAACGATAGTAGTGAAGGTCCTGTAATGCTTTGCATCCCGGGAACTCTTTTTCCACCCTTTTCCGTATTTTTTCTTTTTCCTTCTCGGTAATTTTTCTTTTTGCCATTTCACACCTCCTCAAAAAATCTTCAGGGGTGACAATTGTAGGAACAGGTATTCTTAATTTTGTGTTAATTTCGCGTACCATTTCTTGGGTTCCCCGCTTATAGATATGCCGGAGATTCCAGGTGACGAGAAAATCCATTTCGCCGATACTTGCGGAAACGAGATGGAGAGCGTCTCCGCGAGGTAGGCGTCTATAGGAAAGATATACATCCGAGAGTTTGATGACATCTTCTGTTATTTCCAGAACCTTAAAATTTTTTATCAGATTCTCCAGAGATGTTCGGAGTTTCGGGTCTTCTGTGGCTTTTATTTCATCAAGTAGAACTTCTGAAATGTACACATCTGTATGAGGTAAGATGTCCTTCCAAAATTGTCGTGTTAAATCCCTCAGATAAGGCACATCATTTTGAAAATACATACTTATTACTGATGTTTCAAGGTAAAGTTTTGGTTTCTTTAATACCATTCTAAATCGCTCCTTTTCTTCACATCAGAACCCGAACCTCAACCCGAGGCTGAGGAAAAAGCCAGAGGGGTCACAGTAGTAGGAATCCAAACACCACTCCGATGTCATTATTCTGTATCCGAGTCCAAAATAAAGGTATAAAAGGTTTACTCCCCCGTAAAAGCTGACGCCGAAGTGATTGGTACCTACTCTATAGTGGATATACTCAAAATATTTGACCCCACCTACTATTGAGATTGGTTGACGATATAATCCAGAATATTTTCTTTTTAACAATGGAAACTGAATTTCGGTTCCTGATGAAAGATGAAAACATCTTTTCCACGCCCACAATTCACATCCTTCACACGTGTATGCAGGATAAATTCCACCACCTATTCTAAAATTTGCATACAATGGCCCAATCACTTTTACATTTGTGTCCAAACCGATATTATAACTTTCCTTCACATGATAAGGAGAAAATTCCCAAGATGCCCTAAAATTCATAATCCTCTTTTCTTCTAATTTTATCCTTAAAAAGGCTTTTTTATCAGGGGGAACCGAAACAACCTCTTCTTTTACTGGATATCCTTCCTTTATTAGTTTTACTTTATGTTTACCGCTTTTTATTTTTGTGACGAGTGGGGTTTTTCCGAATTTTTCTCCGTCAATATAAACATCTGCAGAGTCTGGTTCACTCTCTATTTTAAGGAAGCCGAATAATTCCTTTTTCTTTTCAAGAAATGCTTCAATACTTGTTTCTTTATCAGCCTTAACATAAACACTTCTTTCCCATTCTTCATATTCTTTCCCTCTTATAATTTTTATATCATGCCACCCCTCATCCAGTTCAAGAACTGTCGGTGTTTTCTCCCCTGTATCCCTTTCATCCACAATTATCATGGCACCGGATGGTTCGCTTGTTATGTATAAAATTCCTTTCCTTCCCTCAATCTTCTTTTCGGGTTTAATAATTTCCTTTTTCTCCTTCTTTTCTTCCATTACCTCTTTTTTCTTTACCTCACCTGTGAAGATTCTTTCGCCGAGTGAGCCGACAATCTCAATTACCTCTTCAACATCCCCTGGTGTTTTTTCCTGAACGGAGTTCAGAACCCTTCCAGTCTCTGTTTCATATAGATGGAGGTATATGTAGTTTATATTTTTGACCCTCAGTATAGAGCATGTTACAACCCTGTCGGCACCGAGGAGCCTTGCATACTCAACAGCACAGGATGCCTCACTGCATTTTGTTGGGTCAATGTTTTTCCTCTGAAGGATGACCATTATGTTTTCCCTTGTTAAGACATTATCAGTTGTGTTCTTTTGAGCCCTGTCTATTAGAGTGTAGTGGAGGACACTGGAGGCTTTTACAATGTCCTGAGGAAGACCCTCACCCATCTCACAGGGGAGGACTGCGAGGTATCTTCTTTCCTGTAAGACTAGTAAAAAGATAAGGTAAAGGACCTTCATTTCTTTACCTCCAGAATTTTTTCAATGAGATTATAAACCGAATTTTTGTAGATTTCAACTTTGCGCATTGCCTTTTATTTAAAAAATCCGTTCGTCTATTTTTTAGAAAGAAAGGTAAATAAAGGAGATATGAAACCGAGAAAATCTTTTTCATTTTCACGGGATAAAGTCTGTGAAGGAGCTCTTTTTCAATAGCATCTTTTATAGCTTTTTCATGCCTCCATTCCTGATAAATTTTGGAATCAAGATAATTAAGCCATATTCCTCCACAAAAATTGCACCTTCTTAGATTGATTTCTGTGGGGAGATTTATTCTCCTTCCGGGGTTACAGGTTGCTCTTGCTGAACAGGTTTGTATATGGTTTTGTGAGACTTTGTGATATATGCGATGGAAAAGGAGGTTATAAGAAAGATTATTGCAGTCCAGATTGTAATCTTCTCAAGGATGTTAGCAGGTCCACCTGCTCCGAATATACTCTGTCCCATTCCTCCGAAAGCCATTCCGAGGTCAGTCCCTCTTCCCGACTGAAGTAAAACAACGAGTATCAAAAAGATGCACACAATTACATGGATTGTCAGAAGCAATGTATACATCTCACCTTCATGATATCACCTATTTTTTAAAAATCAAGCCTTTTAACTGAAACTTACCTACATCTGGGTTGGATGTTCTGTATTCCCCTCCAGCCAATAGTAAAAATTCTCCGACCAATCAACCTGCCGGTAGGTTTCAGTGTTGTTATCTTTTTTAAATTTTGCTTAATAAGAGAGTATGAAATAACATGAGGATATGAAAAGGGAAGAGATTGATGCGGTGCTTTATAAAAAAAAGAGATACAGCACCCCGGATCAGTTTCTTATAGATGTGCTTGAAAAAAAGGCGCTCGTGAAAATTCTTTCTAAATTTGCACCTTACCGAAATGCTCTTGATGTTCCCTGTGGATATGGAAGAAATGGAGAAAGAATTAAAAAGTTCTGCAAAAACCTTGTTGGATGCGATATATCAATGAGCATGATATCTGAAGCAAGGAGAGATTGCTATAGTTCCCTTGTGATAGGAGATATAAAAAACCTTCCCTTTGAAGACAATTCGTTTGACCTTGTTGTATGTATTCGGCTTTTTCACCATTTTGAACTGGAAGAAATAAAAATAGCCCTTGACGAACTTTTGAGGGTTTCTTCTTCCTACATCCTTTTTTCCTTCTATGCTCCGGTTCAAATTCACAAGTTCTTCAGAAAAATTAGAGGACTTAAGCCGAGAATAAAAATGTTTGACGAAAGAGAAGTGGTTTCTTATCTTCACAAAAAAGCCAGGGTTCTGGATTCAAGGTTCATTATTCCCCTTCTTCATTCTCAGCGTTTTATTCTTATAAAAAAACTTACAGTGTGAAGAAAAATAGAACTTGAATTTTTTAAGGACTCACACAATTTTTCCTTACAATCAAAATTCCATCGGTGTATTGACAAAGGGGAAAAATATTTATAAATTGAACTTAAATAAAAAGGAGGTGTGACATGTTGAGTGGATGGTTAATAGCAATTGTGATTGTGTTGATAGTTCTTCTTTCAGGTGTTAAGTGGCTTTATGAGTATGAAAGGGGAGTGATATTCACTCTGGGAAGGTTGAGACCGAAACCTAAAGGACCAGGTCTTATTTATGTCTGGCCAATTATCCAGAGACTCTATAAAGTAAGTTTGAGGACAGTCGTTCTTGATGTTCCTCCTCAGGATGTGATAACGAGGGACAATGTTTCTGTAAAGGTTAATGCAGTTGTCTATTTCAGAGTTATTGATCCAAATAAGGCGATGACAGAGGTTGAAAATTATCTATATGCCACATCCCAGCTTGCTCAGACCACATTGAGAAGCGTTTGTGGAGAGGCTGAACTTGATGAGCTCCTCGCTCATCGTGAGAAGATAAACATGAAGCTTCAGGAGATACTTGATAGGCATACAGACCCATGGGGAATAAAGGTTTCAGCAGTAGAACTTAAGCACATAGACCTTCCGGTTGAGATGCAGAGGGCAATGGCAAGGCAGGCTGAGGCTGAAAGGGAGAGGAGGGCGAAGGTGATAAGTGCCGAGGGAGAGTATCAGGCAGCTGAGAAGCTTTCACTGGCCTCTGAAATCATAGCAAAGCATCCCCTCGCTATTCAGCTGAGATTTCTCCAGACACTTACTGAAATAGCCTCTGAAAAGAATTCAACCACTATTTTTCCTGTTCCAATAGAGCTCTTTACTCCATTTGTAAACATCCTTACCAAAGCTATGGAGGAAAACATTAGGAAGAAGGTAGAAGAAGAACTGAAAAAGGGAAAGGAATGATCCTATGCTAACCCTCCTGTTTTTCATTCTTGTGGGTATAATAGTTCTTTCCTATTTTATCTACGGCTCTTTTCTATCAAAAAATTTTTATATTGATGATTCAAGACCAACGCCATCTCAAACAATGGAGGACGGTATTGATTATGTTCCTGCTCACAAAGCAGTTCTCTTCGGTCATCATTTTTCTGCAATAGCAGGTGCGGGACCGATAATAGGTCCGATAATTGCTGGAATGAGCTTTGGATGGCTGCCAGCACTGATATGGATAGTGATAGGTTCCATATTCATTGGTGGGGTTCATGATTTTTCTGTCCTTACTGCTTCAATGAGACACAGGGGGGATTCAATAGCAAATATAGCAAGAACCTATATAAATGAGAGGAGCAGAAAATTCTTTCTCCTTTTTGTATGGTTTGCCCTCATTTATGTGATTACAATTTTTGCTGATATAACAGCGGAAACATTTGTAGATGATGGTGGAATTGCTACATCCTCCATATTTTACATTCTCCTGGCTGTCCTTTTTGGTCTCTCCATTTATAAATTCAAACTACCAATGTTTAGAACCTCTCTTATTTTTGTGATCCTTGTATTTTTAGGGATATGGTTCGGGCAGGTTCTTCCTGTAAATCTCTATTCAAAAAAATTATGGGCAGCTGTGCTGCTCATCTACTGCTTTTTTGCATCCGTTCTTCCTGTATGGCTTCTCCTTCAACCGAGGGATTACCTCTCATCATACCTTCTTTTTGCCTCTGTCCTTGCTGGCGTCCTTGGAATTCTTCTTGGAGGGTTTGATATAAAATCTTCTTCTTTTAAGGGATTTCATTCGGATATAGGATACCTTTTCCCAATACTCTTCATAACCATCGCCTGTGGGGCAATCTCGGGCTTCCACTCCCTCGTTGCTTCAGGAACAACATCAAAGCAAATCTCAAAGGAAAGTCATGCGAGGTTCATTGCCTATGGTGGGATGCTCCTTGAGGGGATTGTAGCCCTTATAGCCCTTTCAGGGGTTATGATGTTTACTGGAGATTTTCTTAAAGGAAAACAGCCGATGGAGATTTATTCTCTTGCCATGGGAAATTTCTTCCAAAAAATAGGTCTATCCTATAACTTTGGCCATGCCTTTGGTTTTCTTGCAATCTCTGCCTTTGTGCTTACAACGCTTGATGCTTCTACGAGGATTGCCAGGTATGTCCTTCAGGAGTTCATGGGAGGAATAGAGAAGGTAAACAGATTTCTTGCTACCTTCATAACCCTTATAATTCCCACCATACTTGTTTTCATTGAGTTTAAGGATCCATCCGGTAATGTAATTCCTGCGTGGAAGGCTATATGGCCTGCTTTCGGGACAAGCAATCAACTTCTCGCAGCCCTCGCACTTTTAACTGTCTATGCCTGGTTGAGAAAGAATAAATGGAAGACCGTTCATATTCTTTTACCGATGATATTCATGTTCCTTACAACCCTAACTGCTCTTGTTCTTTTGATACTTAAATTTAAACTCTCCATTGTGGGAATTATTGCCATCCTTTTGTTTTTCATTGCAGTTTTTCTCTTATTTGACACCGTTTTTCCAATGGTTTATAATAGAAAAAATGAATAGAAAGGAATTCCTTGGGATAATAGGGGGTATGTGGATTTTGGGATTTTTTTCCGCAATCAGTCAGGAGAGGTTTATAGAGGAAAGTTCATCAGGGGGTGAAAGGGTAGATATTGATGAACTCAAGAAGAAGGCTGAAGAAGGGCAGGTTTCAATGAAAGAAGCAATGTTCTATGAGCCTTTTGAAGAAAAAAATCGTTCAATGTAAACTCTGCCCCAAGGAATGCAGACTTATAGAAGGGAGGAGGGGAGATTGCAGGGTTCGTGTTAACATAGGTGGCAAACTCATTACACTTGTTTATGGAAAGGTGTGTGCGGTCCATATAGACCCTATTGAGAAAAAACCCATATTCCACATGCTTCCCGGAACTCCGATTTTTTCCATTGCAACTGCGGGCTGTAATCTCCATTGCAAGTTCTGTCAGAACTGGGAGATATCTCAGACACCCCCGGAAAAACTTAACAACGCAGATATGCCTCCTGAATTGGTTGTTTCCCTTGCAAAAAGGTATGGATGTCCCTCAATTGCCTACACCTATACAGAACCTGTAATTTTTTATGAATTTGTCCGTGATACAGCGATTCTTGCGAAGGAGAACGGGTTGAGGAATGTTCTGGTTACAGCAGGATTCATAAATGAGAAGCCATTGAGGGAGCTCTGCAGATATGTGGATGCATCAAACACAGACCTTAAATCCTTCAATGATGAGTATTACAGAAAGATATGCTACGGAAGGCTGAGAGATGTTCTAAATGCCCTCGTGATTCAAAAAGAAGAAGGGGTTTTGCTTGAGATAACGAATCTCATTCTTCCAACTCTTAATGACAGTGAAAATGAAATAAGGGAGATGTGCAGGTGGATAGTGAGAAATCTTGGTTCGGAGACACCACTTCATTTTTCAAGGTTCTATCCCATGTTCAAGATGCTTCACCTTTATCCTACCCCTGAGAAAACCCTTGAAAGGGCAAGAGAAATTGCCCTTGAAGAAGGTTTGAAGTTTGTCTATGTAGGAAATGTCCCTGGGACCCCATCTGAATGGACATACTGTCCCTCCTGTAAAAGGGTTTTGATAAGAAGGAGCGGTTATGCTATACTGGAAAACAACATAATAAATGGGAGGTGCAAGTTTTGCGGAGAGGTCATTTATGGAGTTTGGTCATAATTCTTTTTTGTTTCTCCTGTAAAAAAGAAGGAGGTTCAGCAATGAAGACATTTGGACCAGTTGTAGCAGGAAGTTTTTATCCTGCAGGAAAAAACGAGCTAAAGGGAATGGTTGAGGAATATATAAATTCAGCAGAGGTTGAAGAGATAAACGGTAGAATTCTTGGGATAATATCTCCGCATGCGGGTTATATTTATTCTGGAAAGGTTGCAGGATATGGATTTAAACTCCTTTTGAAGGTTAAGCCTTCAAGGGTTGTCATCCTCGCTCCCAGCCACAGGTATCCTACAACCAGGGCTTCAGTAATAAATGCAGATTATTATAAAACTCCCTTAGGTGATGTGCCGATTGATGTGGAAGCAGTAAAGAAACTCTTGAACTACAAAGATGTTTTTATTGATGACCCAAGGGTTTATTCAATGGAGCATTCCCTTGAGGTTCAACTGCCATTCCTTCAGGTAGTGCTAAAAAATTTCAAAATTGTTCCGATTGTCCTCGGTCAATTAAGCTCTTCTACAATAAAAAATGCAGGTTCCTATCTTTTTAAGGAGTTTGGAGAAGACCCGAAAACAGTTTTTGTTATATCAAGCGATATGTCCCATTACTTCCCATACGATGAAGCAGTGGAGATGGATAAAAGAGCCCTTGACCTCCTTTCAAAACTTGACCCCTTCTTGCTCCTTGAGGAGGACAGGAAAGAAAGGATTCAATTTTGTGGCATTTATCCTATTGCAGTTTTCCTTGAATATCTCTCCAATTTTAAGAACCCGCAGATGAAGGTATTGAAATACCTCAATTCTGGAGATACCGCAGGTGATAAAAGCCATGTGGTTGGATACAGTGCTGTTGCTTTTTATCAGCCATCAGTGAGCGGGGGAAAGGGAGAACTTCACATAGAGCCCTTGACCGATGAGGACAAAAAGGAACTGCTCATCCTTGCGAGAAAAACCCTCACCGAGTATGTGAAAAACAGAAGGATTCCGGAGATTGAGGTTAAGAGGGAAAGAAATAAGAAAATCGGAGCAGCCTTTGTCACCCTTAAGATAAAGGGAGAACTGAGGGGATGCATCGGAAGATTGATAAGCGATATGCCCCTTTATAAGACTGTTCAGGAGATGACGGTTCATTCCTGTTCAAAGGACCCCAGGTTCTTCCCTGTCAGACCCGAAGAGCTCAATGACATTGATATTGAGATTTCAGTCCTTTCAGACATGATTAAGGTGGAGAATCCGGAAGAGATTGTCGTTGGAAGGGATGGTCTTCTTGTTAAGAGGGGATTTTACCAGGGGGTTCTTCTTCCACAGGTTCCCGTGGAAGAAAACTGGGACAGGGATACATTTTTAAAAATGGTTTGCAGAAAGGCCGGACTTCCTCCAGACTGTATTGGAAAGGAAGGAACAGAGCTATACAGGTTTGAAGCAGTCGTATTTTCGGAAAAAGAGATGGGATTACATAAATAAGTAGTTTTTCTATTACCAAACTTCACATAAAAGAGCAGATTTTGAAAGGAATAAAATTTAAGAATTTTCTTGACATAAATTTTAAAATTTGATATAGGAAGGTCATCCCGCATCTACCCAACCCCCCTCCCTAAGAGGGCCCCCGAAGAGGGGGCCTTTTTAGTTTTTCTGATGCTCTAATGAAAAATTAAACCTCACAAATTTTTCACCTGAAAGAGTGAAAAATGGAGTAAAGTATTAGGGTCTTTTAAATGGGAATTAGAAGTGTTGAGAAGTTTCACTTATTATATCATTTAAAACCGCCCTTATACTCTCAATCCCTTTCAGGTATGAAATTTTGTCCTTCAATAATGAACCCTTTAAAGGAGAAAGGTCTTTTTTCTCAAGAATGCAGACCCTGAATGGAATTCCAAGCTTCGTAATGAGGTATTCGTGAAATTTTTCAACGGTTTTTATCTCCTTTGAAAGGTCAGTGAGAAGGTAAATGGCACCGAGTGTTTTGAACTTTATAAGGGTATAGAGAGGGAGATAATTTTCTTCTGGTTTTAAGAAAAGGATCTCAATTTTTATATTTTCTCCTATATTGATGCTTCCGATTGAGGAGAAATACTTCATTTTTTTCTCTGAAGCCCGGAAAGAAGAATGTTTTGAGAGAAGAAGTCCAAATTTATTAATGGTTTCTTCCGATGCTGAAAATATTAATAATCGTGCATAGGACCTTTCGGAAATCTCCCCTTTACCTCCCATTACCTTTTCCTTAAGTCTTGGAAGGTGATTTGGAAATATGATGGGCTCTTCTATTTTCTTCTTCCTGGAAGGGGTCTTCAATTTAATCAATCCCTTTTTTGCCAGTCCAGCAATTGCCTTGAGAACCTGGATATCCGGATAACTGCAGGCATTCACTATATCTTCTACCTTTTTGTATATTTCTGTGAGAAGGATAATCTCTTTTACCAGGGGGCTTGCATGGGGAGGAAGGGAAGAAATATCCACGGTTGGAATCACAAAGAGTTCGTTAACTGGAAGTTTGTGTTTCATTGCCTCAAATTCTTCCATCTGTCTGACCGCATCTATTAAAACTATATTAGATGGTCTCTTTATTCTCACCGGAGTAAGTGCTTTTACCGGAACAAATTCGTATTCACATTCCTTCCATCCAAGAAGTCTATAAAGTGCCTTCTCTCCCTCTATTTTATCTATTGTCGCATTTATTATATTTCCTTTCTCAAAATAAACATATCCCTTCTGGTCCCCCTTTGACAGGATGAGTGTCCCGTCAGTTCCCTGGTTGGCTAAGACCATGAGGAAATCCGGTATCTCGCCTTCCTTAAGCTTTCCCTTCTTTGCTATTTCTTCTTTAGAGGGAGCCTTTTCTTCAATCTGGAAAATTTTCTTTACTGTTTGAATCAATTCCGCTTCGTCAACTGGTTTTTTTATTATCTTATCTTTTGGGGAGATTTTCAGTCGTATATTTTCAAAGCCGACAAATATAAAGGGAGTGCTTTCAAGGACAGGATTGCTTTTGAGGATTTCCACCACTCTTAGTGGCTCAATGATCTGTAGTTCATCCACAATAATAATCAAGTCGGGCACTTCCATAAGGGCTGTTTCAAGAGCAGATGGACCATTTAATGCTCTCAAAACCTCAAACCCTTCCTTTTTCAAACAATCATTTATCACGAGGAGTTCTCTCTGATTGGAGGAAATGGCAAGGACTTTTTTCCCTTTTTTATGAGAGTTCAATTTTTTCCTCCTCTACGATTTTTTTCAACAGGTTTTCTGTCAGAAGGAGGGAATCCGAGTGAATCCCTTTTATAGTGTGTTTCTCATCAATCCTTCCCACGGCACAATAACCTGCAGCACCCCTTATGTAAAAAAACAAAAACTTTTCGTCTTCCTTTACATGATAGAACCTTGTGTTTGTCTGTGCCAATGCAGTTTTCAATTCTTCCAGATATCCGGATAACTCTGGATGAGATGTTTTTATGAAAAGGATTGACTTCTCCTTCCTTTCTTTTAAGAGGTCTTCAGTAAAAAGAAAGAGAATTTTTTTGAAATCTTCAAGGGGAATCACAAGGTCTCTAAAAAGGGTAATTTCCTTTTCAACTTCTTCTACCTCCTTTTTCCCTTCATCGGAAAGGAGAAAAGAAAAAATATCTTCTTTGGAAGAAGAAAAAATTTTTTGATATACGGGCGTGTTCTCAAAAGATGCACGGGTCTTCAGGACTTCCAGAAGTGCACCATAGGTAAGTCCATCGTGAGGATAAGTTGCAGATGAAAGGATAAGGGTAATGGGAAATGTCTTCTTGCCCTCAATAATGTAAAGTTTTCCCTTAAACATGGATTCTATTCTCAACCGGGTCATCCAGGACCCTACATACTCGGTTTCTGGAAGGAGGATGAGGTATTCACTTTCGGAAAGTTTTGAAAATACATCTGCCCTCCTTATGCTTCCCGCAATCAATCTTAGCATCCTTTCCAGATGTTCATTTATCACAGACTCGGAAAAATTTCTTTTTATACTTGCAAAATTGTTAATAAGAATGTAAACGAGCGAGAATTCTCTCCGGTATCTCCTTGCTTTGTTTATTTCTTTTTCTATGTATTCGGAGAAGAAAATCGGCGTGTACATTTTAAACTCTGTCCTTAGAGTCTTATCCATATATTCTGAGATTTTTCTCCAATTTCTGAGAGCGATAGCAGAAAACTTTGAAAGGATGTTGAGGACTTTTACATCCCTCTCGGTAAATCCTTTTTTCTTTAATAAAATCGCTGTCCCCTCTATACCATCATCCACTACAAAGGGCGAAAGAAAGGTCCCCTCTTCAATTTTAATGGGTTTCCCCGCTTTCAATTCCTCTTCTTTTAAATAAAGGTGAAAGATATTGGGGTCTATTTCTCCCTTTGCCTCCACTGCTTTATAGGTTTCTCCCCTTTTTATCCATACCGCTCCGGAGTCTGCATGGGTTTCCTCTAAAAGGGCTTTCAGGATTTCATGGCAAACATCTTGCTCAACTATTCCGACTATCTTCATTCCCCTCCTGTAAACCGAAAGAAGTTCCATATACTCAATTGACTCTGAAAGGAGTCTATTTTCCTCAGCTTCCTTCTTTTTTTCTGTTATTATTTTTCGTATCGTCTTTGTAAGAATTTCATGATCAAAGTTTGTGGGGATAAAGGCATCTGCAATCTTTTCTGCTTCCGGGTTTTTTTCATCGGTTATAAGCAAGATTCCAAACTTCCCCTCTTTCATCACTTCTGCGAAATCCTCAAGGAATCTTTTTAATTCATCTTTTGTCAAAACAAAGACATCCTCTTTTTCAGGGATGATTTTTTTGATTTCCTCTCTGTTTGAAACAAGCATTAAATCTTCACTCTTTATTCCAGCCGATGATAAGAGGGAAGCGGTCTCTTTACTTATTACTATCATTTCTAAAGTAGTATATCAAAAAGCCTGCCATACTTCCCACAAAATCCATAACAGCATCAAGAACTTCTGCTTTTCTTGAAGGGACAAAGGCCTGGTGAATTTCATCTCCCATGGCAAGGGCGGCAAACAGCAGGGCAATCCAGTAGATTTTTTCCTTTTTTATTTTGTGAAAGGCAAATCCTCCTGCTACACCCAGTGGAATGTAAAGGAGAAAATGAAAAATTTTATCCGCAAAAGGAAAGGGGGGAGGTTTTCCCGCAGGTCGTGATGAGAGATAAAATATAAACCCATAATAGAGAAAAAGCGGAAAAAAACGAATTACTATCACATTTTATATTTCCCAAAATCTTCGGGAGAAAGAGAGGCAAGGATTTCTTCCCATTTCTTCCTGATCTTTTCCCTTTCTTCTTCATCCTCAATGGAGGAAAACAACTCCATAGCCCTTGATTTTTCAAGAACTTCTTCTGCAACGAAGATGGGTGAGCCTGTTCTCAATGCTATTGCTACTGCATCAGAAGGACGGGAATCTATTACTACTTCTTCTCCATCTTTTGGCTCAAGATATATATTTGCATAATAGGTGTTATCTCTCAGGTCAGTAATAACTACTTTTGTGAGGATGCATTGCATCTTTTCTATTATGTTCTTTATGAGGTCATGTGTCATTGGTCTCGGAAATTTTATATTTTCAAGTTCAGCAGCTATAGCCGCTGCTTCCATCACCCCTATCCATATCGGCAATATTCTCGTTCCCCCTATTTCTTTTAGGATGAGCACAGGGCTGTTTGAAATGGGGTCAATTATTATCCCGCTTACTTTTGCTTCAACTACCATCGTTCACCTCCTTTTTTATTGTTTTAATTATACTCTCCTATTAAATCATTTGCAAGCGCTTCTTTTATCTTTACATTTATCAAACTTCCTATAAGCTTTTCGTCCCCGAAAAAGTTCACTATCTTATTCTTTCTTGTCCTTCCAAACAGCTGACATACTACCTTCCCTTTTCTTGTATTCTTACTCATCCCCTCTACCAGCACCTCCTCCTCTTTTCCTATCAGTGAAGAATTTATTTCAAGGGTAATTCTCTTCTGAATTTCCTGAAGGAGGACTATTCTCTTCGTTTTTTCTTCCGGTGGCACATCGTCAGGAAGTTTTTCTGCGCTTGTCCCCGGTCTCGGAGAGTATTTGAAGGAGAAAAAGTTGTCAAATCTTACCTCCTCTACCAGGGAAAGGGTTTCCTTAAAATCTTCCTCTGTTTCCCCGGGAAATCCCACTATGAAATCGCTGGTGATAGCAATGTCAGGTCTTACACTTCTTAATTTCCTGATAAGGGTTAAATAATCTTCTCTCGTATATTTTCTGTTCATTGCCTTAAGAATCTTGTTTGAACCGGATTGAGCAGGAAGATGTATGTGCTCGCATAACTTTTCCACCTCTCCAAAACATCTTATTATATCGTCGGTGAGGTCCTTCGGATGAGAGGTTAAGAATCTTATTCTTTTTATTCCATCTATGAGTGATATTCTTTTTATCAATTCTGCCAGGGATGTGCCGAGGTCCTTTCCATAGGAGTTTACATTCTGTCCGAGAAGGATTACCTCTTTTATTCCGTTATCCGCATGGAATTCGCATTCCCGGATAATATCCTCCGGTCTTCTGGATATTTCTCTCCCCCTCACAAAAGGGACTATGCAATAGGAACAGAAGTTGTTACATCCTTCCATCACTGTCACATAAGCTTTCACTTTCCCTAAATAGGTCTTCTCGTATGGGAAATTTGCCTCTCCGTCCCTTTCTGTGAGGATTATCTTTCTTTCCCCTTTTTCTATTCTTTCTATCAATTTTTTAAAAGAGGTGAGAGCAGGGGGACCCATAATGAAGTCTAAAAATGGAAGTTGTGTAAACAGATTTTCTTTCATCTCCTGCGCCACGCACCCTGTGATTCCTATTACCGCCCCTTTATTCTTGAATTTTTTCATCCTTCCGAGAAAACTCAAAGCCTTATGCTCGGATTTAGCCCTCACAGTGCATGTGTTCACAATGATTATATCTGCAGAAGATGGGTCTTCTACCTCACTGTATCCCATTGAAAGTAGTATCCCCCTCATCCTTTCGCTGTCATCCTCATTCATCTGACAGCCAAAGGTTTTTATGTAAAATTTTTTTTCCATCCTTTTTATTTTCTCTTTTTTCTCCGTTTATTTCAAATATCCGGAAAGTAATTTGCTTTTTTCCTCTTTATTTATTATCCTTATTACAATGGAAGAAAAAGAGTTGCTCAAAGGCTTCTGTGAGTTTCTAAAAGAAGAAAAGGGAGCTTCTCTCCATACAATAAGAGGATACAGAAGGGATGTGGAAGATTTTTTTGTGTTTCTCAAAAAGAATTACTCAATCTCTATTGAAAATACAAAGCCATTTCACATAAGGGCATTTTTGCTTTCCCTTAAAAGCCTCAAGAAAAGCTCGCTCTTCAGAAAAATTTCAGCGATAAGGACATTTTTTAACTTCCTCCTGTACGCAGGAAAGATAGAAATAAATCCCGCATCCCTCATAGAAATGAGAGGAAGGGATAAGAATCTACCTTCTTTCTTAAGCGTAGAAGAGATATTTTCCCTGCTGGATTCAGAGGAGCTAAAGGAATCAAAAAGGGACAGGGCTATTCTGGAATTTCTTTATGATACGGGTATGAGAATATCGGAACTTCTCTCACTGAAGATAAAAGATATTGACTTTAAAAACAGGATTGTTTTTGTGAAGGGAAAGAGGGGAAAAGAAAGGATGGTTCCGGTGGGAGAAAAAGGCATAAAAGCGGTTGAGGAATATTTAAAAGAAAGACCGGAGGCAGATGCATATTCTCCCCTTTTCTGCGGGAGAGATGGAAAACCTCTCTCCGAGCGAACCGTGAGAAGAATTGTGAAGAAATATAGCCTTTTGTGCGGGATTCCGAAGAAGGTAACTCCCCATACATTGAGGCACTCATACGCAACCCATCTCCTTGAAGGTGGTGCGGATATAAGGGCTATTCAGGAGCTTTTGGGGCATTCTACAATAGCGAGCACACAGCAGTATCTCCATTCATCTGTTGGAAGGCTCATGGAGGTTTATGACAGAGCACATCCGAGGGCTAAGAAATGAAAGAGGTTTTAAAAGGCACAACTGTCCTCTGCATAAGAAAGGGTGAAAAGGTTGTGATGACTGCTGATGGGCAGGTTACGATGGGAAATCTTGTAATGAAAAAGAATGCAAGGAAGATAAGACCACTCCTTGATGGAAGAGTTCTCGCTGGATTTGCGGGTGCAACCGCGGATGCCTTTGCCCTTTTTGAGAGATTTGAGAAAAAACTGAACGAATATGCTGGAAATCTCCTCAGGGCTTCTGTTGAACTGGCTAAGGAATGGAGGACAGACAAATACCTTCAGAGGCTTGAAGCAATGCTACTCGTTGCAGATAGGATGAAGACCCTTGTAATTTCGGGAACAGGAGATGTTATAGAGCCTGAAGATGATGTTATAGCCATAGGGTCTGGTGGGGCATACGCCCAGGCTGCGGCTAAGGCTCTCCTCCTTCATACCAATATGTCCATAAGGGATATTGCCGTTGAGGCTATGAAGATAGCAGCTTCTCTATGTATATACACAAATGAACATATAATAGTGGAGGAATTATAAATGGAGATAGTAGAAGTTGACAGAATGGAATTTTTAACCCCCAATCAGGTGGTGAGAGAACTTGATAAATACATTGTGGGTCAAAGGGAGGCAAAAAGAGCAGTTGCTATTGCGCTTCGTAATAGATGGAGGAGGATGAGGGTGGAAGGTCCCATGAGGGAAGAAATATCGCCAAAGAACATAATAATGATTGGTCCAACAGGGGTTGGAAAAACTGAGATTGCGAGAAGGCTTGCTCGCCTCGTTGACGCTCCCTTTATAAAAGTAGAAGCCACTCGGTATACAGAAGTTGGATATGTGGGAAGAGATGTTGAATCCATAATAAGGGACCTCGTCAACATTGCTGTAAATGAGGAGAAGGCAAAGGAAAAGAAGAAGGTAATGAGCAAGGCCAAAGAAAATGCTGAAGAAAGACTTGTTCAACTTCTCTACCAAACCTTCTCAAAGAAATATAGATCTCCTCCTGAGGAAGAACCAATGACCAAAGCAAAACTGAGAACCCTTTTAAAAGAGAAGCAGTTAGAGGAAGAGTTCATTGAACTTGATACAAAAAATCAGTTCATGCCGGTTGTAGAAATTGTGGGGGGATTTGGAGGGCTTGAGGAATTGGAAACAAACCTGAGAGAAATGCTCGGAGGCATGTTCCCCGGAAGGGAAAGAAGAAGGAGGATTCAGGTGAAGGATGCGAGAGAAATTCTGATTGAGGAGGAAGCGGAAAAACTTATAGATAATTCAAAAGTGATAAAGAATGCAATCAAAAGAGTGGAAGAGCTCGGCATTGTGTTTATAGACGAGATAGACAAAATAGCTGGAAGGGAAAAAGGATATGGTCCGGATGTATCAAGAGAAGGGGTTCAGAGAGACTTGATTCCCATTGTAGAAGGAACAACGGTGAACACGAGATATGGAACAGTGAGGACAGACCACATCCTTTTTATTGCAGCAGGTGCCTTTCATGTTTCAAAACCATCTGACCTGATTCCGGAAATCCAGGGAAGATTTCCCATAAGGGTTGAACTTACTCCCCTGGGAAAAGAGGATTTTGTAAGAATTTTAACAGAACCAGAAAATGCCCTTACAAAGCAGTATCAAGCCCTTCTCAAAACAGAAGGGGTTGACCTGGAGTTTGAACCAGCTGCTATAGAAGAAATAGCACAAATAGCAGCGGAAATAAATGCGAGAACTGAAAACATAGGAGCAAGAAGGCTTCATACGGTTGTTGAAAAACTGCTGGAAGACATCCTTTTTGAAGCGCCTGAGATAGGAAAGAAAATACTGATCACAAGGGATTATGTGATTCAAAAGTTGAAGCCATTGATAAAAGACGAAGATGTGACAAGATATATCCTCTGATGGCAAGGGTTCTTATAGTTGACGATGACATAGGAGTAGCAAGGGACATAAAAGAGGTTCTTTCACCACCCTTTGAAGTGGATATAACGCCAGATGGGAAGGAAGCGTTAAAAATGCTTTCAGAGAAAAAATACAATTTAGCCCTGGTAGACCTCATCATGCCCGGAATTCATGGAATAGATGTTTTAAAAGAAATAAAGGCTAAAAAGGTGGATACAAAGGTAATAATGATGGCAACTCCTCTTGAAAAGCTTATGGTGGAAAAGGCTCTTCAGATGGGAGCAGATGATTTCATAAGGAAACCAATAGATGTGGAAGAACTTCTCAAAAAGGTTCATGCTCATATTCCAGAAGAGTATGAAGTATCCATTGAGGAAAAGGAGTTGCCTGTCATTCCTCAAAAGCCCGATGTATTTGAAGTTCTTTCTCAGTTGCAAAAGGAATTTCTTGAAGGAAAGATGAAAAGCGAAAAGGAGGTTCTTGATTCAATCCTCCATTCCTTAAGCAAATTGCTGATGGCAGAAAGAATCTCTGTGACACTTATTGAGAAAGAATCCGGGCTTTTGAAACCAATAGCGGGAATAGGGGTTGAATTTAAAGATGATGGTCCCTTTCTTAAGGTCGGTGAGGGAATTGCAGGGAAAGTGGCTTTGACCGGAGAGCCTATTCTGGTGAAAAATCTGGAAAAGGAGGGACTCCCGCCAACGAGATATGGCTACAAATACAAGACCCAATCTTTTATCTGTGCTCCAATAAAAGTGAGAGGCGAGATCATAGGGGTAATAAGTGTGAATGATAAATTGAACGGAGAAAGTTTTACGGAAGAAGACCTGTCCCTTCTTATGACATTCTCTTCACAGATGGCTTCAATAATTGACAGTGTTCTTTCAAGGATTGAAATAGAAGAGTTGATAGCAAAGAAAAAAATATCCGAAAAGATGCTCAACCTTCTTCTTTCCGGGATGGAACCTTCTTTCATTTACCAGGGAATTTTTGAGTTTATAAAAGAACTTTTGAAATCGGAAATAATGTGGATAGTAGTGGAAGAACCGGGCACGGGAGAATTTTTTATTGAATATGCAGGAGGGGTTGATTTTAGGAGGTGCGCTATAAAAGGGGTTTATAAGGGATTAAGTGGAAAGGTGATATATAGTAAGAGAACTGTAAGGGCTTCGGAAATAAAGGAGAATTTTTCGGAAACCGAAATTTATTTTGCAGGAAAAATAAGGGACTGGATGGGTTCCCCTGTTCTTCTAAGGGGAAGACACATAGGAGGGATTTTTGTGGCGAATAAAAAGGAAGGTTCGTTTGATTCCAGAGATGCCAGCAATCTTTCATTTCTTGCAAAATTTGTAGCACTTGCGCTCAAGGAGTTCTGGCTTCATGAAAACCTTGTAAAAACCCTTGACCAGCTTACAGAGAAAGAATTAGAAATTGAGGAGTTAAAAGGCAAAATTTCCTCACGGGGATAAAGTTTTTTTAACAATGCTATTATGTGGATTTACAATTTTTCTTGACTTTTATTAAATGCTTTTTTAAAATTTTTTTATGCTATGGTTAATTTTAGCACTCTTTATTAATGCTCAGGAAACAGTCAAAGAGAAGAGGTATGTAATAAAGGTTACAGAGACGGAGATTTATCTTGATATCACCGCAGAAGACGGAGTTTCAGTCGGTCAGGTATTTGAACTTTTCCGTCCTGGAATTGAAATGAAGCATCCTGTAACCGGGAAGGTCATTTATGGAGAGATACCGGTTGGGTTCATAATAATTCAAAAGATAGGTAGCAATCTCTCCGTAGCAGTTCCAACAAAGGGCCTAGAGATAACAGATGTGAAAGTAGGGGATGTGATATACCTTTCAAAAAAGGTTGAGAAAAAAGAGGAGGTAAAAAAAGAGTTTATAAGGAAGGACCTTGGTTTCACTGTTGATTATTGCATGTATAACTCTGATGACATATTTTTGAGGAGCGAACTCGGTTTCAGATATTCTCATCACAGGGAAATTCTTTATGGTTTGAGGTTCGGAATGGGAGGGATATATGCGTTCAGCATACCAGAGGAGTATAGATACGATGAAAGAACTAATCCAGAAGGTTACAAAAGGGCAAATTTTTATTATGGCTACTCCGAGTTTCTCTTCGGAGGCGAGTATTTTTCTGTTACATTCAAATTCAAAATAGGACTTGACCCGGATGGAATAGGATACGGATTTGATGGTGGTATGATAATAGGTTCAGAATTCAAAACATATCTTTTGATAGGTGGGATGTTTGAGGACTACACAGGTGCAATGGCTCACATCTTGTTTCAAACTCCTGTTACATCAAAGTTGTTCCTCTACGGAGATGCAGCAGTTGAGTGGATACCAATTCCGGAGATTGACCCGGGTTTCAGGATGCTCGTTGGAACAATAATATGGACAAAAGATTCTACCGCTTTAAAACTCTTTGCAGGGCTGGGGGGTAGAACATCAGAGGTTGTATATCCGTCACTTGGAGCAGGTTTCCTCTGGAAGTTTTGATAGGTAGATGATTAAAAGGGGTATTATCATACTTTTTCTTTTAAATCCTATAATAACAAGTGGAGAAGAGAAAAGGAGAGTAGCAGTTATGGATATAAAAGGAAATGTAAAAGAGGAAATGTTGATTCTTATAACAAATGCCATAATTGATGGAATTGTCTCAACTGGAAGATTTGATGTTATAGACAGGATGAACAGAGATAAAATCCTGAAAGAGCAGGGATTTCAACTTACACCGGTAGTTGATGAAAGGACAAGGGTTGAGGTTGGAAGAATTCTTGGAGTTCAGAAGATGATAACAGGAGATTTATCGTTTATAAACGATACCTATTTTCTATCAATTCAGCTTCTTGATGTGGAAACAGGAAAAATTGAGGCTTCAGAGATAGAAAAGTGCTTCTGTTCATTTCCCAGAATGCTTGAAAGGGCATCATATCTTGGAAAGAAGTTGATGGGAGTAAAAGAAGAGGAAACAAAGGAAGAAGTAGAAATTCCGAAGAGGAGGGAAAAATCCGTTTTTACCGCAGGGACGCTCTCACTATTTATAGGCTTTGGCTCAGGAAACTTTTATGGTGGAAGCCACTTTGAGGGCATAATCTCACTTATGGGACAGGTTCTCGGTGGAGGGATTCTTGCTACAGGATTGATTCAATATAATGAAGAAAACGGGGAGAATCTGGTGATTGCAGGGGGGACAATTTTTGGGATTGCGAGGATTTTTGACTTTATCTATTCAATTGTTGGAACAAAGAGGAACAACGAGAAATTAAAGGAGATGACATTTTATCCATCCATCATCTTCTCAAAAGGAAATGCCTTTATAGGATGCGGGTTTCAATTTTAACTATTCTTTTTATTTTGGTTTTTTGTCTTTCTGCAGAGTCTTCGGACATAATTGTTCTCAATCCGGTAGTTTCAGAAGGAGTTGAGGAAGAGCTCGTGAATACTTATGTGGAAATAATGACAAGAAAACTTAGAAATGCAGGATATGATGTAATGGGAGTTGATGAGAGAGAAAAATTTTTTGAAGAAATCGGGTTCACACCATATTTGATTGATGATAGGGCGCTTGAGATTTTGAAAAAAGGTGGAATAAAGTGGGTGATAAGCGGAAGTATAATAAAAGTTAAAGAAGGGTATCTTGTTACAGCAGAGTTATGGGAGACAAAAAAGAAGGAAAGGACAGCATATTCTAAATTGTGCGAGTCAGATATGGAACTTTTAAACAGCATAGTAGAAATTTTAACAGGAATCGGGATAGAGGGGGAGTTTGAAAGGTATACCCCATTGAGACTTAAGCCTGAGGAAAAAGAGGAAAAATATGGAGTTGAAGAAGGGTTTGGTGAAGAAGTTACATCTTCAAAGAAGGTATCTGTTGCAGGTGCTTTTCTCCTTTCTATTATCCCCGGTTTCGGGGCAGGGCATTTTTACTCCCATTCTAAAACAGGAGCAATCTTTTTGATAGGCGAAGGATGTTCAATTTTGGGAGGGATAATAGTAACTGAAACTGCAGATAATCTGGATGTGGTTCTTACTGCCATTGGAGTTAGCACTCTGGTTTTTTTCACTTTGAGGTTTACCGAGATCGTCACTTCCATCCCTGTTGCTATTTCTTACAACAAATCGGTAGAAGAAAAAAGGTTTCAATTTTCTCCTGTTTTTATGAAAGGTGGTGGGGGAATAGGGTTTGAGGTAAGATTTTGAGTTTTGCTTTTGTGAGTTATTTTGATTCTTCTGCCATTTTTCTGTATTTCTCAGCCTTTCCCTTCTCTCCCAGGAGTTCATAGACTACACTCAAACCGAAGTAGGCGTCGCTGTTATTGGGTTCAAGTTCTAAAGCCTTTTTTAAATCCGCAATCGCTTCCCTGTATCTCTGCAACTTTGTCTTCATAGCTGCGGAGTTTATAAATCCTCTTGCATTCGGAACAATCCTTACCGCCTTTTCAAAATGTTCAAGGGATTCAACAAATTTTTTTTCCGCATTGTATATGAGCCCTAATCCTTCGTGGGCTTCATAGGCAGTTTTTTTGAAGCTCACTCCCTTTTTCAAAAATTCAAGGGCTTTCTCCCTTTCGCCATGTTTTTCAAAAATGTATCCCATCTGCCCATACCACCTTGATTTTGCAAATTCAGATGTAAGATGTATCCATCTCAAAGTTAGGAGGAAGATGAGGAGTAGAAGAAGAGAAGGGATAATGAGGAATGAAAGTCTTGTCCTTTCGTTTTTCGCGATGGTCTGAGGTTCTGAGTTTTTTATGGGTTTTCGGTAAAAGAAGGGAAGAAGGATGAGGGAAATTATAAGCGTTGTTATCGTTATCATTTTTCCAATTTTGTAAGAGAATGGCTCGTATACAAAAATGATACTATGAGTTCCCTTCTTCAAATAAACCCCTCTTAAAAATGTATATGCCTTGTATATTTTTTCCTCTTTTCCGTCCACATAGCATTTCCAGCCAGGATAATAGGCATCCGAAAGGACGAGAAATCCGTCCGCATCTGTTGAGACATCAATTGATACTTTGTGGGCGGAGTAATGTGTAATTTCAACTTTGCTTTCAGCATTTAAAGGAAGGATTTCTGGAAAATCTTCTGATAAATAGAGCACTTCCTCTGGGTCAAATTCGTTATTTCTCAGTGCGGAAATAATCCACTTTTCATTTGCTTTTTGAACATTTGTGATAAAGAAAGCCCTTGGGAGGTAATCGGTTACTTTGTATATTCTTGCAAATTTTGAATGGATGAGTGTTGCCCCTTCTTCAACTTTCGCATCGGACCAGGGATTTAGATAGATGTATTTTACATTAAGCAGTTTTATAAGGTTTTTGCTCAACATATCTCCAAGCACTTTGAGAGGATGTTTCAGATAAGGAGAATTTTCCGAGATTGCTTTAAAATAAAAATCTGGATAGAGGCTTTGATATCCTTCAGGTGTAAACTTTTTGAAAAGAACAGCCCAGTTAGGCTCTATTCCTATTATTCTAAAAAGTTCATTCTCTTCTCCTATTATTTTTCGGATATAGGAATCCTTTAAATCCGCGTATTTTCTGTCAGCGCAGGTATTGAAGTTATATCCGAGGGGCAAAAGGTCTATAGAAATCAGAAGGAGGGAGAAAATTGCAAACGCCTTTCTCCCCATTTTATTTCTTGAAATAACAAGAAGATGAGATGTTATGAGGATGAGGAATGGAAGATGGAGAACAGGGTTTTTTAATGATATCCAGTCAGCAGGAAGGTTCCTTCGGAATTTCAGGAGGATAGCAAAATTATAGCAGAGCCACAAAATCCAGAAAAAAAGCAGTGCTTTTTTACTTACATTAGATGGGAGGGTTTTCTTATAAATTCCCTCAATACCATAAGAAGAAAGAACCGCTCCGCAAAAAGATGTAATGTAGATAATCCTGTGATGAGGAAGTCTTGAAAATCCCGGAACGAATATGTCAAAGGGAAGATTTAAAAAAGTGTTAAGGGACATGAAAAATGTCAGTGAAAAAACCGAAAGATAAAAAATCACATTTTTATCTTTTATCATGGATAGAGAAAGAATAAGGCAGAGAAGGGGCAGAATTCCTATATAACCTTGATATTCAACGAAGTTTGCGTAGGGATAAAGATTTATCACATCAATAGGGCTTCCGAGGAGGTTGGGATTGAGGAATGTGATGAAGGCGTGAAAGATGTTTACAGGGAGTGTTTTTATTGCTGAGAGAGTGAAATAGGGTGAAAGAATGTTTCCACCTCGTCTCTGAAGAGAAGAATGTTTTATGAGTTCAAAGGTAGGAATTAGCTGGATGGAAGAGAGCGAGAAACCGATAATGGAAATAAGTACAAATGAAATGAGGGGTTTTAAAAAGGAACTAAAACTTTTTTGCCTTTTATACCCTTCTATAATGGAGAAAATAAAATAGAAGAAGAGCATGAGACACCCGTAAAGAGCCCATTGAAGATGTCTTGTCAGGAGGAGAAGGGATAGGGAGATGCCCCCCAGAATTGAAAAAAATACGAGCTTTTCCTTTTTTGCCCTGTCATAAAGATAGAGGGTAAGCGGGATGTATGCTCCTGTATACACTGTTCTTTCCATCTCAAACCATGTCATCTGGGAGAATGAAAAAGCCCAGACAATCCCGCCGAAAGCCGATGAAAATTCACTCAGACCGAGATTTCTCAGGTAAATAAATGTGAATACACAACAGAGGAAGAGGTGAATGAATAAACCCAGATCATGGGCAGTAAAAGGGTCAAAGATATAATGAAGGATGAGACGGAGAGGATGAAAGGTAGCACTCTGTCCACTTTCAAATTCTGGATAGCCTGAAAATACATATGGATTCCACCTGAGGATTTCTCCCCTTTTGAGGTATTCGTTATAAATTACATCGGATGGATAGAATATAACAATAGCATCCCCTATCATGAGGTTGTGCAGGGACTCTCCTTTAGGAGGATAAAGAAATCCTCTGTCAAGTATGTCAAGCGGGAGATATACTTTTCCAGAAAGGATGTTTCGTGAGAAGAAAAGAAGGGATAGAATAAAAAAAAGAAAGAAGTATTTTTTCATGTGAAAACAGCTTAACATCTATGTGTGATAATTTCAAGTTGTATTATTTTTGGAAATACCCTATTATATGGGTATGCATGGCGAGATTTCAAAACTTTTTGTGCCAGTTGTTATAATTCTTTCAGGACTCGTGACCGGTATTATTGTTCGGTTATTCATTTCCAGGAAGTGGGATGAACTTCAAAAAATAAAAGGACGGGGATATGAAATAGTAATCAACTCTTTAAAACGGAGCATTATTTTATGGCTCTTCCTTGTGGGACTGTTAATTGCCTTACCTCTTTTTCCATTTAGTAGCTCTCTCCTGAAATTCCTTGATAAGACAGTCCTCCTCCTTATAGTTTTTTCTGTCACATTAGTTTCTGCAAAGATGGCTTCCCAATTGATAGAAGTGTATACTGAAAGTATAAAAGATCACCTACCGAGAACATCTATATTTGAGACGATTGCAAAATTTACAATTTATGTTATAGGGATTCTTATAGCCCTTCAGATACTCGATATTTCAATTGCTCCTATCCTTACCGCATTGGGAATAGGAGGATTGGCAGTTGCTCTTGCACTTCAGGATACACTTTCTAACTTCTTTGCAGGACTTCATATTATAATATCCAGGCAGATAAGACCAGGAGACTATGTAAGGCTTGAAAGTGGAGAAGAAGGATATGTGGAAGACATTTCCTGGAGGACCACGACCATTCGTCAGTTGTCAAATAACACCATAATTGTGCCTAATTCCAAGCTTTCATCAAGCATAATATTGAACTATCACCTTCCAGAAAGTGAGCTGGCGGTTTTGATTGATGTGGGAGTAAGTTATGAAAGCGACCTTGAACATGTTGAAAAAGTTACCCTTGCTGTGGCAAAGGAGGTTATGAAAGAAGTTCCTGGTGGGGTTCCTCATTTTGAGCCTTTAATTCGTTATCATACTTTCGGCGATTACAGCATAAAATTTACAGTCATTTTGAGGGCAAAGGACTTTTCTTCCCAGTATTTAATAAAGCATGAATTTATTAAGAGGTTGTATGATAGATACAAAAAAGAGGGAATTACAATCCCGTTCCCTGTAAGGACATTATATATAGAGAACAGGTCTCAAAAATAAGAGAGGTTATAAAAACGAGAAAACTTGACTTAATTATTTTTTTCTTTACTATTTAGAAATCATGAAAACAACTTTGTTGAGAAAGGAAGATGTGAGAAGAAACTGGTGGGTAGTTGACGCATCGGGAAAAATTCTCGGAAGACTTGCTACGAAGATTGCATATGTTCTCATGGGGAAGCACAAAAGGGATTATACTCCTTACATAGACAATGGAGATTTTGTAATCGTAGTAAATGCTGAGAAAATAAAGGTTACGGGTAAAAAATTAAAAGACAAAATTTATTATCACCACACAGGATATCTTGGGCATCTGAAGAGTATTTCCCTTGAAAAACTGCTTGAAAAACATCCTGAAAGGGTTATAATGCTTGCTGTAAAGAGGATGCTTCCGAAGAATAAGCTTCAGAAAAAAAGGTTAAAGAGATTGAAGGTCTACGCAGGACCAACCCATCCCCATTCTGCACAGCTCCCAAAACCCCTGGAGGTGTAAGAGATGCCTGAATACATTCATGCTGTAGGTGGAAGGAAAACCGCGGTAGCACGAGTTTTTTTGAAGGAGGGAACTGGCAAAATTTTTGTAAATGGAATTCCCTATCAACAATACTTTGGGAATATCTATCCAGAAGTTTATGTCCAGCTCCCCTTTGAAATTACCAGAACAACAGGCAAATTTGATGTGAAAGCCAATATCTGTGGTGGTGGAAAATCAGCCCAGATGCAGGCACTTGTTCACGGTATAGCAAAGGCACTTGTTGAATATAATCCATCCTTTAGAGAACCGCTTAAGGCAGCGGGACTCCTCAGGAGGGATCCGAGAAAGAAGGAGCGGAAGAAATACGGACAGCCTGGAAGAAGGAAGAAGTATCAGTATTCAAAGCGTTAGTTTGAAAAAATCAGCAGTAAAAATAGGGATTGCAGGAATTGGAGGATATACAGGAAGTGTTCTGTATTCAATCCTTTTAAATCATCCACATGGAGATATCGTATGGGTCTCTTCGGAGCCCTCTCATGTTGGCAAAAAAATCAAATATCTATTTCCCCATTTTATGGAGAAAGGAGAGAGAGAAATTATCTCACTTGAAAGTGCTTTGGAAATGGATGTGGATGTGGTATTCACAGCCCTTCCCCACAAAATTCCTATGAAGTATGCTGAAAAGATTGTAAAAAGGGGGATAAAGCTTATAGACCTGAGTGCGGATTTCAGGTTTAAAGACCCGAAAAAATATGAAAAATGGTATGGTGTAGCCCATTCATGTCCAGGTCTTCTTGAGAAGAGTGTTTACGGTCTTCCTGAGATATTCAGAGATGAAATAAGGAATGCGGAAATAATAGGAAATCCGGGCTGTTATCCTACAGCTGCGATAATTGCCCTGTATCCTTTATTAAAGGAAAGAATTGTTGAATTCCCGGTTATCATAGATGCCAAATCAGGAGTTTCAGGCGCAGGAAGGGCTCCGTCTGAAGGGAATATTTATTGTGAGGTTAATGAGGGTTTAAAGCCATACGGAATTTTTACGCACAGGCACGCTCCGGAGATTGAGGAAGTCCTTAAAATGGCAGATACTTCCGCTGAAGCAGTCTTTATTCCCCATCTTGTCCCTATGACAAGGGGGATTGAAGAAACAATATACTGCAGGCTGAGAAAGGAAATTGAAGAGGATAAGATTTTTTCAATTTATAATGAGTTTTATAAGGATGAGCCATTCGTGCAGATTTTTGAGTCAGGCACTCCTCCATCAACTAAATATGTATTGGGAACCAATAAATGCATTCTCTGGATGAAAAAAGAGGAAAAAAATCTTGTGATTGTCTCATGTATTGATAATCTCGTTAAGGGGGCTTCCGGACAGGCTGTTCAGAATTTTAATATATTATTTGGTTTTCCAGAAGAAACCTCCCTTACTCAGCTGGCAATTTATCCTTAAGTTTGAATTTTTAACGAGAATATGATTTTGCCATCCTTCATTTCTGAGGATATTAGATTTTTCTTTTTCAGGTATTGAAGATGGGAGACTGCTTCTCCAACTGCAAACCATTTTTGAAGAACAGGAAAATCTTCCCATCTTTTGATATCTATGTCCCATTTCATAAGTGATGCTATTTCATAAGCAGTTTTTTCACCATCTTTCAGGATTTCTATTATTTCATTGAGCCTGTTCCAGTGATGGGTTTTCAGTTCCTCAATTCTTTCTTTGTAATTTTTGAATGGACTTCTGTGTCCGGGGAGGACAAGGCGGACATCCATATTCTCAACCTTTTCAAGACTTTTAAGGTAGTCTCCGAGGAAATCTTCTTCATCGGACCAGGCAGATATGTTTGGGGTTATGTCATAAAGTATATGGTCGCCTGAAAAAAATATCTTTTTATCTGGTTCATATAAACAGGTATGCCCCGGGGTGTGTCCTGGAGTTTGAATGCAATGGAAAATGAAGTTGCCGAGGTCAATAACATCTCCATCCATTATGGGATGGAGATTGACATATCCCTTTGCAATATATTTATAGCCGGGATGTCTGTATACTGCATTTTCTGCCTCGTCAAATGGAAATCCATGCCTTCTCATGAAGGCGATGACATTTTCCCAGTAGTCGCCTTTGAAGCTCAGAAACATTTCAATTTCCTTTCTGTTAAAATAGACAACCCTATCTTCCCTCGCAAGAACCACAGCAAGACCGGAATGGTCTGCATGCATGTGGGTGATAAAGATGTCGGTCTTTGAAAGGTCAACTTTTATTTCTTCAAGCCCTTTTTTAATTGCTTCAATACACTCATCCATGTTCATTCCAGTATCAATCATCAGGTTTTTTTCTTTTCCAATCACTATATATGAATTTATGGATTTTAGAGGACTACCGGGAAGCGGAACCTCAATTCTGAAAATTCCATTTTCAATTTCATCAGCGAATTTCATGCAAAAATTCTACACCATTCACGGTAAGATTCAAATCATTCCTTGAAACATCAAAAAATTTTTGATTTCATAGAAGTATGAAGTCCTATTTATTTTCCATTCTTGCAGCTTTGTTCTGGGGAATGGCACCGGTTCTTGAGAAGATGGGTTTATCAAGGATTCCACCGCTTGCAGGAATTTTCGTCAGAAGCATTGTCTCAGCATTCTTGTGTGCAGTAATTTTTTCAACATTCTATAGAGATGGATGGGGCTGGGTTTTTTTTGAGGGAAGCGGGAAAGGGATTCTCCTCCTCGTTATAAGCGGTATTTCTTCTGCTTTGATAGGTCAATTTTTCTACTTTTCAGCCTTAAAAATGGGTGAGGCATCGGTGGCAGTTGGAATAGCAAGCACATATCCTCTCGTAGCCTTTTTTCTTTCCTTAATTTTTCTCGGTGAATCGCTCACCCTTTATAAAGTTTTTGGAATCCTCCTCATCGTTTCAGGAATAATCATTTTGACATCAAAGGGGTAAAAGATGGAAAGAAGGGAGATTTTTAAAAGGGAGATTTTGATGAAAGCCTTCTGGACGGAAAAAGAAACAATCCTTGTTGAAGGAAGAATTTCCGATTCCTACCATGAAATGACAGCAAATATAGAGTTTTCCTTTCCGGGATTGGAGATAGTGAATATAGAATGCTCATTTATAAGGTATCCCCATGAGGAGTGTCTTGATGCATTAAAGAACATTGAAGGAGTAAAGGGGCTTAGGGTGGGAAAAAGATTTTATTATGAGCTTATGGAGAGAATTGGTGGTCCAAAGGGATGTATCCATCTCAACAATCTCATATATGAGATGGGAATGTCTGCGGTGCAGGGGAGGTTTGCAAGATGGGATGAAATGGCTCCTCCTGAACTTCTGAATATGCCCAAGCCTAAATGGGTAAAGCTGACATTACAGATGATGCCAGGATTGAGGGACGGCTGTTCAGCCTGGGCAAGCACAAGCAAAATGGTCAAAGAGGCTGATAAAGAAGAAATATGAAAAGCTTTGGCTATGCTTTTTTTAATTTTTTTCATTTCCTTGAACTCCTTTGCATTTACAAACCCGGGAATGGGCTTTCTATTTCCGGATACAGAGCCACTTGGTAAGGGAAATAGCAGGTTCAATTTTGTTGAGATAGTTTATATGATTAATTATGCATACGGGCTCACGGATTCTTTAGACCTTGAAATAGGAGCCATTGCGCTTGCTATAGGAAATGCAGGTTTCAGGTGGCACACCAGAAGAATAGGAAAATGGTTCAATATCTCTTTTACAGGCAAAGCATTTTTTCTTCCATATATTGACAACGATAATGTGACCCCAGGACTTCTTGGAGTTGCCTCTTTTTCTTTTCAGAAGAAAAGAATCAAAGTTACGCTCAATGGAGGATATGCTGGTGTTTATGATATGGATGATGGATTTGGTATCACACTTCTTACACAGATTGGATATGGGGAGGATACATCTTTCGTTGCAGAGATTGCATTGCTGAGAAGTATAGAATTGGACGAAAATACCGCTGAGTGGATATTAGGAGGTATTATCGGTTCAAGGTTAAGAAGGGGTATATGGATTGTTGATTTCGGATTGGCTTACCCGTTTTACAAAAAAGAGAAGTGGTATTTTCCTATCATCATTCCAATGCTTAACATCCATCTTGTATTTTAGCCTCCTCTAAAAAGCAAAGGTATAAAAAATTCTCCCGCCCCTTCACTCCTTCCTTTTCACAAAATATTTGTGTCACAGGTTTCGCACTTGTAAAAATTGTGAGAAAATGATAAATTTATAAAAAAGAATTATGGAGGTTATAGAGAAGAAGATAAAGCTAAGGGGCTCAAGGGGTGAGGCGGAGGTAGTCGCAGTTTTTGATTCAGGAGCAACATATTCATGCATTCAGCCAGAACTGGCAAGAAAACTTGGAAGGATGGAGGCTCTGCCAGAGCCAAAGATTTTTGGCACTGCAGAATCAGAGCGAAAAGTAACTGCAAAAGAAAGGGTGAGCCTTGATTTTGCTTTAAATAGTTATACATTCAGTGATGAATTCATGGTAATTCCTACACTTTCTGACCCTGTAATTATTGGAGCAGCAACTCTCCAAAAATGGAAAATGAAACTTGATGTTGAAAACGACGAAGTCATAATTGACCCGAGGGTTACCAAATTGAGATTGCTCCAATTAAATTAGTGGCACTTTTCAATCCCGAAGGGTTGATTTTTTGTTCAAGAATGTAGTAGATTGAAAATGTATGAGGAGGTTTTTACTTTTTTTAATTTTTTTATCCTGTGCTGAAAATGGGGAGATGGCAGAGGTGGAAATAAGTGTTGAGCCTGATCCATCCTATATTTATATAGATGAGAATTCAGGATTTAAAGTGTGTGAGGCAAAGGTCAGGCTGGAAGAAAAAGGGGGTGTGGGGGTATATTTTACCGGTGAAAAAATCAACTATATTGATATGGAAACAGGCGAAGTATTTTATAGTGTGACTTATAATGCTGATGAAATAAGAGAGAAATACGGGCATAACTATCTTCCAGGGAATTCATGGGTGGAGATAAAAATAAAGGATATGGTTTCAGTATCAGGAGCTGATAATTTCTATGTTGATGACACTGTATATTGCAGGGATATAAAGGGGAACTATTTTAAACTCTATTACAGGAGGAGTTGCATAACTCCCTGAGGACGGTTTTTACCATTGCGGTGAGGTTTAACATATAAGCCCTTTTGCTCTGAGTGGTTTCGTTTGGGTTGTAATCCTTTTCTGCTATTTCTTCTACGATTTTTCTTAAGGAATCTTCACTGAGGGGATTTTTCTCTTTCAGAATTCTTTCTTTTATCATTTCAGCAAATTCCTCACTATCTATAATGCTTTTCTCAAGGAAAGAAATGGCTTCATCACCTCCAATCACTCCACCGTGGGCAAGTCCTATCAATTGGGGCTCCAGTTTTCTCATTTTTTTGAGGGAGTTCATGTAATCCCTGAAGCTGACGAGAAATTGTGGATAAACCCTTTTTCCACTCAAAGAAGGAACCCCATAGGCTTCACCCGCAAATATGGCGTTATCGGGCATTATTCTATAACACAAACTATCTCTCGTGTGACCTGGCACTTCATAAACTTCAACATATACTCCATCTCCTAACTCAATAACTTCATTTTCTTTCAGGACTTTATGTATAGGAAAGCCTTCAAATGTTATTCTTTCTCCATTCAGAATACCATCTGTAATTCCAAGAGACTTTTCCATATCTTCGTTGAGTGAGCGAATAAGAGAAATTGCACTTTCCTTTTTCAGAACCTCAACTGCGTGAGCTCCCGCCATAACTTCCATGTTTTTTAATTTTTTCAAAAGAAAAGGGGTTGAACCGCAGTGGTCAAAATGGGAATGGGTTAAAAGGTGGTATATTTTTTGACAGTTATGGTATGGTTTCAAATCTTCATAAAGGACAGGTCCCATTACTGTCATACCCGAATCAATGAGAACAGGAATTTTTGAATGAACGAGATAAGATGGTAGCATAAGGTTTCCAGCTATTGATATATGTTCTGAAAATCTCCCTTTCTCAAGAATCCTCATTCTTAAAGCCGATTTTTTCTCTTATAAAATATGTTCTGTTTGGTGGAATTGAATGGTAAATTCTTATAATGAGTTCTGCTATAATTCCAATCATGAGAAACTGAAAGCCGATGAGGAATAGAAAAACTGATAAGAGAAGAAGGGGATTTTTATGGGCAAAAACACCTAAGGCATATTTTTGATAGAGAGTATAGACTCCAGTCAGAATTCCCGCGGTCATAAGAAGAAGTGATGGAATCCCAAAGAAGTGAATTGGGCGGGTTGAGTATGAAGCCATGAACTTCAGGAAAAAAATATCAAGGAGGACTTTAAAAGTCCTCGTTATTCCATACTTTGATTTCCCCCTTTTTCTTTCACTGTGCCCCACAGGGATTTCTTTTATCTTTGCTCCCCTCCAGAGGGAGAATACCGGAATAAACCTGTGCATCTCTCCGTAGAGGGGTAAACCTTTTATGAAATTTTTTCTGTAAGCCTTTAGTGTGCATCCTATATCATGTATTTTTATACCGAGGAGATTTCTTATTATAAAATTTGCAATCATGGATGGGAACCTTCTTTTAAAGAAAGGCTCTTTTCTTTCCTTCCTCCATCCACTTACCACATCACAATCTTCAATCTCTTTGAGGAGTTCCGGTATGTCTTCAGGATGATTTTGAAGGTCTGCATCCATGGTGATTATTATATCGCCTTCAGCCATCTCAATTCCTGCAAAGAGTGCGGGAGTCTGTCCGAAGTTTCTGCCAAATCTTATGCCTTTTACCCTTCTGTCCTTTTTTGATAAATCGCATATTTTTTCCCATGTTCTGTCGGTAGAGCCATCGTCAACCAGAATGATTTCAAACTTGAGATCCTTCAAGGAGCGTATGAGCCTTTCGTAGAGTTCATCAATATTTTCCTCCTCATTGAAAGCTGGAATAACGATGCTTATCAGTAGATTCTCTTTATCCATTCCCATTCTTCCTTTAACCCATCTACTATATCTGTTGAAGGGACAAACCCTGTGATGCTGGAGAGTTCGGTGGTATCAGCGAGGGTCGTGTGGACATCTCCTTTTTGCTCTTTTGTGTATTTGACTTTGAAATTTTTCTTCGTGATATCACCCATTATTTCTAACACTTCATTGATTGAAATGGTGTGTCCACCTCCAAGATTTAAAATTTTTCCTTCCGGTTTGAGTTCAATAATTCTCATGAAAACTTCTATTACATCCTCAATGTATGTGAAGTCCCTTTTTTGAGTTCCGTTCCCGAAGACAACTATTTCTTCATCCATTTTGATTGCTTTAAAAAATTTGTGGAAAGCCATATCCGGTCTCTGTTTCGGTCCATAAATTGTGAAAAACCTCAAACACACACAGGGGATGCCGAAGTTTTTGTAATAAACCATGACCAGGTTTTCACCTGCCAGCTTTGTTACGCCGTATGGAGATTTAGGCATTGGAAGCGCTGACTCTTTAAGTGGAGTGCTGGGATTGTCTCCATATACGGAGGAAGAGGAGGCATATATAAAAAGTTCAACATCTGTTCTGGTGCACGCTTCAAGCAGTTTTTGTGTCGCGAGGACATTGTGAATGAGATAATCTTCAAATTTTTCTCCCCAGCTTGTTCTAACACCGGGTAGAGCTGCAAGATGAATAACTATATCAATTCCTTCAAGAAGATTTTGAAGGTCAAGAAGGTTTAAATCTCCTTCTCTAAAGTCAAAAAACTTATTTTTTTGAAGCTCTTTTATGTTCTCAATTTTGAATATCTTAGGATAATTGGGAAGAAAGCAGTCTACCCCTCTTACTCTATATCCCCTTTCCAAAAGGGCCTGGGCGATCCAGAACCCAATAAATCCTCCTGCTCCGGTAACAAGAACATTTTTCATATTGGGCGAGGGGTAGACTGCATTTTAATACTTATCCGCTCATGCCGAGGTCCGCAAATGGAGTGGTCATTTCTTCGGGAGGAGGAGCCTTTTTGAGCATCTCTTTGAGTTTCGGTCCTATTTCTGCAGGTTCCCAGCGAGCTCCTCCTTTCTTTATCTTATCCACTGTGTGCCATCCCCTTAAGAGCCATATAACATCTCCTGCTACCCTGAAAACCTGTCCTGTTATGTCATTTGCATCATCGCTTGCAAGATATGCTACAAGGGGAGCGATATTTGCTGGGTCAAGCGGGTCAAATTGCCCTTCAGGAGGTTTCATGCTCATGAGAGCGGCAAGGGAGGGAGTAGCGTCGGTGGTGAGTCTTGTTCTTGCTATAGGGGCTATACAGTTGACACTTACATTGTAGCGAGCCATTTCCTTTGCAAGAATGATGGTCAAAGCTGCTATTCCCGCTTTTGCGGCTCCGTAGTTTGTCTGCCCTGGATTTCCGAGAAGCCCAGCATCCGAGCTTGTGTTTATAATTTTTCCGTAGAGAATGTTTCCTGCTTTGTGCTGTTCTCTCCAGTAGGCGCAGGCATGTCTGCACATGTTGAAGGTTCCTTTCAGGTGAACCGCAATAACTGCATCCCACATTTCCTCTTCCATGTTGAAGAGCATTTTGTCTCTGAGGATTCCAGCATTATTCACCACGATATGGAGGGCTCCATAGGTCTCTATTGCCTGTTTCACTATGTTCGCTGCACCTTTGAAATCGCTTACATTATCAAAGTTCGGAACAGCCTCGCCTCCCATCTTCTTTATTTCATTTGCCACATCCTCTGCGGGTCCTCTTGAGGTTCCTGTTCCGTCATAATGCACCCCTGCATCATTCACAACAACCTTTGCTCCTTCTTTAGCGAGGAGAATTGCTTCCTCCCTTCCTATTCCTCTTCCCGCCCCCGTGACTATTGCTACTTTTCCGTCCAGTATTCCCATTGTTTCACCTCCTTTTGTTTTTAATAGGTATAATAAAAATGAATTCAAGTTTCAAGGATAAATAGATTTAAAGGTTTTATTCGGTTTTCCAGACTATTTCATACCTCTGGGAAATGTTTGCGGGCTCAAGAATTACTTCTACATTATATTCCCTTTTTATGCTTTCAATAATTGATGAGTAATCTTCTTCTTTTATCTGCTCATCTTTTGGATTGAATCTTATAATTGCTGTGATTTTTTGATTCAGATTTTTCCTTTTAACAAGTGGATTTCTCAAGAGTTCCTCAAACGCCTCTTTTATTATGAAATCGGACGAGAAAATTCCACCTCTTCCCCCACATATCGGACACGAAACGGTAATTTTTTTGGAAAAACTTGCTTCGTCCTTTTCCCTTGTAAAGGAGACAATCCCAAATTTTTCTATTTTTTCCGGATAAGAAATCCTTGCTCTGTCTTTTTTAAGTTCCTCTCTCAAAACGGAAATCAGCTGGTCTTTTTTTTCTCTTGATTCCATGTCAATGAAATCAATAATTATAATCCCTCCTATGTTTCTCAACCTTATTTGTCTTGCTATTTCTTCGGCTGCGAGGATATTGGTAATAAATGCAGATTCTTCAAAAGAGTCCAATCCCCTGAATTTTCCGGTGTTGACATCAATACCAGTGAATCCCTCCATTTCTTCAATAAGTATGTATCCTCCATTTTTAAGCCATACCTTTTTTCTTAAAGCCCTTTCCAGTTCTGCTTTTACGCCATATATCTGAAAAAGGGAAATTTCATCGTTGTGAAGCCTTAACTCTATACCATGATTGAATGGCAACTTTTGAATAAATTTAGCAATTTTGTCGAAAATTTCCTGGGAATCTACTATAACTTCATTTTGTCCCTTCCCAAGAAACTCCCTTATAATTCTTATGTAAAGAGGAGGTTCAGTATATAAAACCTCCTTTTTTATGTGGAAGGAGATTTTTTCCCAGAGTTTCAATATTTCTTCGGCTTCTTTAATTATTATCTCTTCAGAAGCAATGGATGCTGCTGTTCTTATTATGAAACCCATTTTTGTGCTGTATTCTCTCAGTATCTTTTTCAGCCTCTCTTTCAGGGGTTCGGACTCAATTTTGTGGGAAACTTTTATACCTTTCACAAATGGAAGACCTACCAGAAATAGACCGGGAATTTTTATTTTCATTGATACCCTTGCTTTTTTGTTTTCTATCTTTTCCCTTATTATCTGGACAATAACTTTTTGCCCCTCTTTTAAGAAATCTTCTATTTTTTTACCCTTCCTGGAATTTCTGAGACAAACAGATAGCCTGTTTCACCATTGGGAAGGCTTACAAATGCGGTTTGAAGTGCAGGGAGAACCTTTTCTACCACTCCTCCACAGATGGTGTTGTAAGAAAGTGAATTTTCCTCTGTTTCCCAGTGATATTCCACAAGCTTTCCTTCTATCACAGCAATCCTTGTTTCCCACGGGAGTTTTGAGATAAGAATTTTTCTTTTGATGTTCATTTAGTATTCCAGAAGGGTGCTGACTCTTTTTACATTTATTTTATCAATTATTTCTTCTTGCGGGAGTCCCAGGAGCAAAGATATGAATTGATAGGGATTTATGGTCTTTTCCGAAATTACATTGAGGAAGACCTTTATGGAGTTTTCTTCAAGAGAGAGCTCCGAGAAGAAATCTTTTAAATTTTTTCCATTAATTGATGGTGGGGAAGAAAGAAACAGGTTCAGTTTCTCTCTGAGCTCTTTTTCTCCGAATATTCCGTCAAGAAACATGTAGTGATATACAAACCCTTTTGTAGAGGAATAAATGGAGGGAAGATTCAAAGGAACTTCTCTTGCACTTATTACCTTGATACCCTCAGGGAGCTGGGAATTCAGCAGGTTTACGAATCCTGAATGAAAAGGTCCATAGATTTCAAAGTCCACATATTCCTCTTCGCTTTCAATTCCAACAGGTGGAGGAAATCCAAAGGAAATGCGCGGTAAGGGGTGAAAACCTTTGGAGAAAACCACCGGGATATCGGCTCTTCTTACCGCTCTCTGGATCACACTAATGAATTCCTTATGACTCAAAAACCTTGCTATTCCCTTTTTGGTGAGCTTGCTTCTTATTTTTATAATCCATGTTCCCTTTCCTCTTCTATAAACCCCGCTTGATTTTATGTAAACGGGTTCTGCTTTAGGTCTTGGCATGATATTTTTAAAGTCGCATACCCCGCATTTATAACAGGTGCCTTTAAAACAGTCCTCGGTAGTTTCCTCAGCAAAAGCCTTTTTTCTTTCGTTTATTAAGATTTCCTTTTCCACCAGTGTAGAAAGATGTTCCCATGGAAGTTTCTCAGACAGGTCTCTTTCTCGTAAGTAATCCTCAGGGTTGATACCGCAAATTTCAAATGCCTTTTCCCAGGTCTCTCTTCTGAAAAATTCACTCCATCCGTCTAATCTCGCTCCCAGCTCATGGGCTTTTTCAATCACCTTTGAGAGCTGTTTATCTCCCCTGGCAAGGACTCCTTCAATGTAGGAAAGGGCAGGGCTGTGATACCTTATATTAACTTCCCTCATTTTTAGTCGTTTTTTGAAATGTTGCAGGATTTCTTCGGCGGATTTCAAATCCAGTTGTCTCTCCCACTGGAATGGGGTATGGGGTTTGGGGACAAATGTGGAGATGTTGAGGGATATGTTAAATCTCCTCGTGATTTTCTTCCCCATCTTTACTACTTCTTTTACCAGGTTAATGATCTCTTCTCTATCTTTATCCGTCTCCGTAGGAAGTCCTATCATAAAATAAAACTTTAAATGGTCCCAGCCATTTGCGAGAATTGTTTCCACATCTCTCAGAAGTTCTGAATTGGAAAATTCCTTGTTTATGACTTTTCTCAACCTCTCAGTTCCCGCTTCTGGAGCGAGGGTTATTCCTGTCCTCATGACCTTTGAAATACTCCTTAAAACTTCAGCAGAAAGAGTTCCTACTCTTAAAGAGGGAAGGGAGAGGGAGATTTTCTTTTCTGAAATAATTTCCATCAGACCCGAGATGAGTTCATTTATCCTTGTGTAATCGCATGTGCTAAGAGAAAGGAGGGAGACCTCCTCGTAGCCTGTATTTTTTAATACTTCTTCCACTATTTTCACAACTTCCTGGGGAGACCTTTCACGAGTAGGTCTTGATATAAATCCCGCTAAGCAGAATCTACAGCCTTTTGTGCATCCCCTTGCTATTTCAATTGTTGCCCTGTCATGCACTGTAGTTGTAAATGGCAGAATCGGCTTTGTGGGAAATGGTGCGGAGTTGAGGTCCGGCACAATTCTTTTTTCAATTTTTTCAGTTGAAAATCCTGGAACATATACCCCTTTTATTTTTGAAAGGGCTTTGAGAATTTCCTCCCTTTTTGATGCATTTTTTTTCCCTTCTTTGATTATCTCGCTGATTTCAATCACTCCCTCTTCCCCTTCTCCAAGAAAGAAAGCATCAAAAAATGGCTCTACAGGAGCTGGATTAAAACAGGCTGGTCCCCCTCCTATAACTATGGGCAAGTTTTTTCTATCTTCCGAATGAAGAGGGATGGATGATAGTTTTAGAATGGTCAGTATGTTTGTGAAATTTAGCTCTGTGGTGAGAGAAAATCCTACAATGTCAAATTCGGAAAGCCTCTTTTTTGTTTCCAATGAAGTTATTTCCAGCCCATTTTTTTTCAAGAATTCCTCCGCGTCTGGAAATGGAACAAAAACCCTTTCGGCAGAAATCCAGGGAACCGAGTTTAATACATGGTATAGTATCTGGATTCCAAGCGAAGACATTCCAACTTCATAAAGGTCAGGGAAAACGAGAGCCCATTTTACCCCTTCCTTTATATCCTTGGCAATTGCATTTATCTCGTTGTTTATATACCTGGAGGGCTTTTGAAAAAGAAGAAGTTTTAATGGATTTTCAATCATTTTTTTCTCTCCTTTCTTGCTTCATGTGTTTTGGTAATGAATACTTTATGGGTTTTGTTCGTATCTTCAAGTTTCAAAAAAGCTATGGCATCTTTTCTTCCTCTTACCTTTTTGCCTATTTCCTTTAATCTCTTTATGTCTTCAGCAAATTGCTGAGCATTCTGATACCTTTCATCGGGATTTTTCGCAATTGCTTTTGAGATTACAAAATCCCAGCCTTTCATGATTCCATCTTTCAGGAACGAAGGTGGAGGAGGGGTTTCTTTTTTAATTGCTTTTATTGTTTCACCGTAAGTCTTTTTCCTGAACGGATGCTTCCCACACAGCATTTCGTAAAGCACCACTCCCATTGAAAAAAGGTCTACCCTGTGGTCGTATTTGGAACCATCTATAACTTCCGGAGCCATATAAGAGGGTGAGCCCATTATTTCTTCATCAAATTGCCAGGGAAGATGAAATGCCTTTGCTATGCCAAAATCAGCCAGTTTGGGATGCCCGCTTGATGTAATTAAGATGTTTGAAGGTTTAATGTCTCTGTGAATTACTCCTTTTGAATGGGCATAGGAAAGAGCGGAAAGCAGGTCAAGGGCGAGTTTAATTATTTCTTCTTCCTCAAAGATTTTCTCTTTCATTACTTCCTTTAATGACCTTCCCTCTACCAGTTCCATTGCGATAAACGGTTTACCCCTCCATTCGCCTACATCAAACATTGAGACTATAAAGGGATGGGTCAGATTTGCTGTTATGAGGGCTTCTCTTTTCAGCATCTCAACCATGTTTTTTTCTTCCAGCTCAAGAATTTTTATGGCAATTTCTCTTTTTAAAAGGTTGTCGTAGGCACGGTATACCTTTCCCATTCCCCCTTCGCCTATTATATTTAGAAGTTCGTATCTTTCACTCACTTTTTCAAATAATTAACCAGACTTTTTATGTCTTCAGCAAGGCTTTCTTTAGCCTTTTTATTCCGGAGGGCGAAAGAGGGGTGAAAGGACGGGTAAATTAGATTTTGGGAGGTTTCCAGCATCCTGCCTCTTACCTCGGTTAGTTTGTGGCTTTCACCGGTAAGCGCTTTTAAAGCTGTGTTTCCGAGAACAAGTATAATTTCTGGCTTGAGAATTGCTATTTGCCTTTCAAGAAATGGCAAACATGATTCAATTTCTTCTTTTAATGGAGTGCGATTGCCCGGTGGTCTGCACTTCACTACATTGGTTATATAAAACTCCTCCAATCCCGCTTCACGGAGGAGTTTTCTCAACAGTTTTCCAGCCCTTCCTACAAAGGGAATGCCATTTTCATCTTCTTCCTTTCCAGGAGCTTCCCCAATTATCATTAATTTTGAAGAGGGATTTCCATCTCCAAAAACTGCTTTCTTTCTTTTTTTGTGTAGATGACATCTTTTACAATTTTCTACTTCTTTCATAATTTCCATCAACAATTTTTCTTTTTCTGCCAGTTCCTTTGCCATTTTTCTTATATTATCTCATAAAAAATCCTTTCGCAACAGAGAACGAGAAGAAGGCACAGGAATTGTCCTGGAATTTGACAAAACTTATGTTTTGTGATATTTTTAAACCATGAAGATATTATCCAAAATTTTTGTAATAGTGATGGTAGTAGCAGTAGGTGTGTTCTTTTATTCAAGTTTCCATTCCTCTTTTGCTCAGGAAGAGGAGATGCTTGAAGAAGAAGCGGGTGAGGAAATGCTCGGTGAGGAAGAGGAGTTTGAGGAAGAAGCTACAGCAGCTCCAAAAGAAGAGGTTACAGAGGAAGTTGAGGAAGTGAAGGAAGAAGCGGAGGAAGAGGAATTAATCACCGAAGAAGAGGAATTGACTCCGGAGAAAGAGGTAGTTGAAAAAAAGCCCGTTGAAAAAAAACCTGTAGAGAAAAAGGAAGAGGTTGTTACAACTCCTGAAGAGGAAGAAGTTGTGGAGGAAGAGGTAGAAGAGGAAGCTGTTGCAGCTCCTCCAGCGCCTGCTCCCGTGGCAGCACCGCCTGCTGAGGAAGAGGTAGTGGAAGAGGAAGTTACTCCGCCGGAGGAAGCTGTTGCAGCTCCTCCGGCACCTCCTCCCCTGGAAGCCCCGCCTGCTGAAGAGGTTGTTGCCCCGTCCCCTGTTCCTCGAGAGACGCCTCCCGTGGAAAAAGCTGTTCCACCACCGGAAGAGGTTGTTACACCCCCACCGCCTCCTGTAGAGGTGCCACCCGCGAAAGAAGCTGTTACACCGCCACCTCCTGTAGTGGTAAAGAAACCTCCGGAGAAACTTCCTTCCGCTTTAACGGAGGAAGAGATGAACGCAAAACCTCCGGTAGTGGCGGCTCGTCCGGCTCCTGCACCTCCTGTTCAGCCCTCTTTGCTTTTGAGAACAAAATATGGATATGTGGTAGCCTTCATTTATCAGCAGTTTAGCTTTCCAGTAAAATATACTGTGAAGCCAGGTGACGATTTACATTTCATTGCTGCAAAATTTTACGGGAATGCGAGATTGTGGAAAGTAATTTATTCTGAGAATAAAAAGGTAATAGGACCGAATCCAAATATTTTAACTCCGGGTATCGTTCTTACTATTCCTCCCCTTTCCTTTATTTATTGAAAATTTGCTGAAGAAGGATATCTCTTTTCTTTTTCTTTTTTATTTTTTCATAATCGGAGGATGTGGAGTTTTTCTTTTTTTTATAATAAAGATATTGTCTCCGGACTCGGGGGAAATTTTTTCCGCAGGAGCAGTTGCACTTATGGGAATTTATATTATTCCGTCCTATCTTATTTATTTTTTCCCCTTTATTACATTTCTTTCCTCTCTTCTGGTTCTTGGAAAACTTACAGTCGAAAATTTCCTTCTCGCAGGAGTTTCGGTGGGCATGAGCGCCTGGAGAATCAGCAGACCTCTCATTTTTATTTCACTCCTTATCACAGGATTTTCCTATTTTTTTTCCATCTACCTTGGTCCCCTGGGATGGAAAAAATTTGAGAAAAAGTATGAAAAAGTTCAGATTGAATCCATAATAAGATACGGTATGTTTCATACTTTTGAAAATTTCACATTTTTTGCCGAAAGAAGGGAGGGCGAAGAGTTGAAGGGTGTATTCCTGCACTATAAAGAGAACAGAGGAGAACTCGTTCTCCTTTCCGAGGAAGGTTATATTGAAAAGGGGAAAATTATTCTTAAAGGAGGTTCAGGGGGATTGTTTTCTAAAGAGAAACTCTATTTTTTTGAATTTGACGAGATGAAATTCCCCATATCCATTCTTGTTGAAAAGATAAAGAAAAAATTCTTCAAAAAGTCTTTATCTATAAATGAGCTCTTTCAATTTGCGAAAGAATTAAAAAAAGCCCATTTCAATCCCAATCCAGTTATAGTGGAAGCCCTTGAAAGACTTGTTTATCCATTTAACACCTTTCTTTTTGTAATTTTTTCTATCCCTATTGGTTTCAGGGTAATTGAAAGAAGAGTTTCCCAGAGCCTTTTAATTGGGTGTTTATCATACCTTTTTTTCTTCTCCTTTTATACAGGCTTTAAGGTCCTCTCAAACAAGGGAGTAATAAATCCGTTCATTGGGATTTCTTTTCCAACTCTTTTTCTTCTTATTTTTGTGCTCCTCTTTTCATGGATTAAAAGAAAGAAAATTTACAGAAGGGCATGATGATATTTAGATACATAATGAGGAGCCATATATTATTTATTGCTTTGTGCTCTCTTATCCTTGCTTCTTTGCTGAGCGCCATTTTTCTTGTTGAGCTTTTGAGAATTCCGGATAGACCATCCCAGGTTTGGGAGCTTATGCTGTGGAAGTTTCCTTCGCTATTTTCTTTTTCACTCCCTTTTTCAGTTTTTGGAGGGATTTTTGTTTCCTATTATTTTATGAAGATAAGAAATGAACTCATGGCATTCCCATCTATAGGGTTTGAAGGAGGTTTTTTGGTGAAGAATTCAATCCCGGTTTTTTTATTAATTTCGCTTTTCCACATCCTTTTTATGGAAGTTATAGTGGTAAAAGCTGAAAAAAGATTTCTTATAATCAAAAGCTTATACAAAGATGAGGTTGCCTTTCCGAGAACTGATTATTGGGCAAAAAGGAAAAACTTCATTTTCCATTTCGGTAACATATTTCCCGAGAAGAATCTAATTCTGGATGTAGAGGTAGTTTCAGTTGAAGGGGGGAAAATTACATCTTTTATTAAGGGAAAAAGGGGAAGAATATATGAAGATAAAATTGTTCTGGAGAATGTAAAGATATATAAACCAGGTTTTCCCGAGGGCATAACAGATGTATACGAGATTCCAGGAGGAGGTATTTTACTTGAAAAGAAGTTTTCCGAGAGTGAGATTTTTGCCCTTTCCATTTCCGAGCTTTATAAGATGAAAAGCATACTTGAAAAAGAAGGGCTTGATACATCCCTTTACAGGAATTTTATATGGACGAAAATGACCTTCCCGGCTTTTTCTTTCCTTGGCGGGATTTCATCTATAGGTATTCCTTATATGGGGAGTGTGCTTACCTTTCTTCCTTTCCTCAAATCTTTCGGATTTTTCTTTCTTTTTTTCCTTTCCATCTATTTAACCCTTGCTTTATGTTTTAAAGGATTTATTCACCCAATTTTTGTCCCCGCGCTGGTTCTCTTCTGTTCTGGAATTATGGTTTATTTTTTAAAAAAGTTTTCTATGAAGAAGATTTAAGGTAGGGTTCTTTCAAAAGATAGTTACTTCTTTTCTTCATATTCTGCGTCAATTACATCGTCTTTCTTTCCTCTTCCGTCTCCTCCTCCGGAACCAGCCGCTCTTCCTCCTGATGCTGCTCTATAGAGAATTTCTGCAATTCTGTGAGAAGATGTAGTAATTCTGTTGATGGCATTTCTCAACTGGGATATGTCATTTGAATCCTTTACTTTTTTGCCCTCGCTTATTGCTTCTTCTATAGCCCTTATTTCGCTTTCAGGAATTTTATCCCTGTGTTCTCTGAGAAGTTTTTCAGTCTGATATATCAAACCGTCAAGCTGGTTTCTTGTATCTATTATCTCTTTCATCCTTCTATCTTCCTCTGCATGAGCCTGAGCTTCCTCTATCATCCTCTTAATTTCTTCTTCAGTTAATCCACTGGAAGCTGTAACTGTAATTTTTTGCTCTTTTCCTGTAGCCAGATCTCGAGCTGAAACATGGAGGATTCCGTTTGCATCTATGTCAAATGTTACTTCAATCTGAGGGACTCCTCTTGGGGCAGGCGGGATTCCTTCAAGTCTGAAACGGGCAAGAGTTCTGTTGTCCTTGGCAAGTGGTCTTTCACCTTGAAGCACATGGATTTCTACTGTGGTCTGATTATCTTCTGCGGTTGTGAAGATTTCGCTTTTTCTTACCGGGATGGTGGTATTTCTTTCAATGAGTTTTGTCATCACTCCTCCGAGGGTTTCAACACCTAAAGAAAGGGGAGTGACATCAAGGAGGAGAATGTCCTTTACATCTCCTCTCAAAACACCAGCCTGTATTGCTGCCCCAGCTGCTACCACTTCGTCGGGATTTACACCCTTATAGGGTTCTTTTCCGAAGTATTCGCGGACAAGTTCCTGAACCTTAGGAATTCTTGTTGAACCGCCAACAAGAATTACTTCATCTATTTGTGAGGGCTTTAATCCCGCATCCTTTAAGGCTTGTTCAACTGGTATAAATGTTTTCTCCAGCAAATCCATAACAAGAGATTCAAACTTTGCTCTGGTGAGTTTTAAGAGGAGATGTTTTGGACCGGTATGGTCTGCAGTGATAAAAGGAAGATTGATTTCCGTTTCTTTTAATGTGGAAAGTTCTATTTTTGCCTTTTCCGCGGCTTCCTTTAATCTCTGCATAGCCATTCTGTCTTTAGAAAGGTCTATGCCCGTTTCTGCCATGAATTCTTCAAGAATCCATTTGATTATTCTCTGATCAAGGTCGTCCCCGCCCAGATGGGTATCTCCGTTTGTGGCTATCACTTCCACCACATTATCACCCACTTCAAGTATGGAAATATCAAATGTTCCGCCTCCGAAGTCATAAACTGCAATTTTGTGATTCTTCTTTTTTTCAAGTCCATAAGCAAGGGCTGAAGCAGTTGGCTCGTTAATTATTCTTTTTACATCAAATCCTGCTATTCTTCCTGCGTCCTTTGTGGCCTGTCTTTGTGAGTCGTTGAAGTAGGCAGGGACAGTGATCACAGCTTCGGTAATTTTTTCGCCGAGAAATGCTTCAGCGTCTCTTTTTATTTTTTGGAGGACAAGCGCTGAAATCTCTTGAGGAGCATATACCCTTCCCGTAGCAGGACATTCTAACCTTGCATCATCATGTGGTCCCCTTACCACTTTGTAAGGGACCATTTTTATCTCTTCCAGAACTTCGTCGTATCTTCTTCCTATGAATCTTTTTACTGAAAAGAAGGTATTTTCTGGATTTGTGATTGCCTGCCTTTTTGCAAGCTGTCCCACTAAGACCTGACCGTCCTTGGTGAATGCCACTACGGATGGAGTAAGATTAGAGCCTTCCGCATTGGGGATTATTTTTACCTGACCGCCTTCATAGTAGGCAGCCACAGAGTTGGTTGTCCCGAGGTCAATTCCTATTATCCTTCCCATTTTTTTACCTCCTGAACTTTTCTTCGTAGATAAGGTAATCAAAGTTTTTACGATGTCAATTTTTTCATAACAGGTAGAGATATACCATTCTTAAAAAAAACCGCTTATGGTGGAGTTTTTGTAAACGCTTGACTTATTATGGAATTTTTGGTAAATCTTTCCAAAACTTGACAATTAGAAAAAAAGGTATATAATAAATAGATTAAGAAATGCCGACGTAGCTCAAGCGGTAGAGCAACTGACTTGTAATCAGTAGGTTGCCCGTTCAAGTCGGGCCGTCGGCTTTGAAGAAGAAAAGAATGGATAGATTTGCAGGAGAGGTACCCAAGCGGCCAAAGGGGGCGGGCTGTAAACCCGTCGGCGTAAGCCTTCGGAGGTTCAAATCCTCCCCTCTCCAGATAGAATACTGGGGCGGGAATAGCTCAGCTGGTAGAGCATCAGCCTTCCAAGCTGAGGGTCGCGGGTTCGAATCCCGTTTCCCGCTCCATGTAGGAAATTTTGCCCACGTAGCTCAGGCGGTAGAGCACTTCCTTGGTAAGGAAGAGGTCGCCCGTTCAAATCGGGTCGTGGGCTTTGGGAATAAATAGAAACAGGAGGTAAGAAATGGCAAAGGCAAAGTTTGAGAGAAAGAAACCCCATGTAAATGTAGGCACGATAGGACATATAGACCACGGAAAGACCACTCTTACATCTGCGATGACCAAGATACTTTCAAAGGAAAACCTTGCAAAATTTGTTCCCTTTGAAGAAATAGACAAGGCTCCTGAGGAAAGGGCGAGAGGAATTACCATTTCTATTTCTCATATAGAGTATGAAAGTCCGAAAAGACATTATGCTCACATTGATTGCCCAGGACATGCAGACTACATAAAAAACATGATTACAGGAGCAGCGCAGATGGACGGTGCAATCCTTGTAGTAGCAGCAGATGACGGACCAATGCCCCAAACAAGAGAGCACATACTTCTTGCAAGACAGGTGGGTGTGCCTTCCATAGTGGTGTTTATGAACAAGATAGATATGGTTCCTGATAAAGAGCTTCTTGATTTAGTTGAAATGGAGGTAAGAGAACTTCTTACCAAGTATGAATTTCCAGGGGATAAAATTCCTGTAATAAGAGGGAGCGCTTTAAAAGCTGGTGAATGCGGGTGCGGGAAGAGGGACTGTCAATGGTGTGGACCCATTTGGGAACTTGTTGATGCTATAGACAATTTTATTCCGGAGCCCGTAAGGGATGTGGATAAGCCATTCCTGATGCCGATAGAAGATGTCTTTAGCATCAGCGGAAGAGGAACGGTGGTTACAGGAAGGGTTGAAAGAGGAAGGATAAGGGTAGGAGATGAAGTGGAGGTAGTAGGATTTAGAGATGAGCCGATCAGGACAGTGGCAACAGGGGTTGAGATGTTTCGTAAGGTTTTGGATGAAGGAATTGCGGGAGATAACATAGGAATTCTTTTAAGGGGAGTGAGAAAAGAGGAAGTTGAAAGAGGAATGGTAGTTGCAGCTCCAGGAACGATTACTCCACACACAGAATTTGAAGCAGAAGTTTATGTCCTTTCAAAAGAAGAAGGTGGAAGACATACTCCATTCTTCAGCAAGTATCGTCCGCAGTTTTATTTCCGAACAACAGATGTTACAGGAACAATCATTCTTCCCGAAGGAGTTCAGATGGTGATGCCAGGAGATAGGGTTCATTTTAAAGTAGAGCTGATATCTCCAGTGGCTATGGAAGAAGGGTTGAGATTTGCTATTAGAGAAGGTGGAAAGACGGTTGGCGCAGGAGTAGTTACAAAAATATTGAAATAGTTGACATAAGAAAAAATGAGAGTTATAATTCACCTGGAATGCGAAGAATGTAAAAGGAGGAATTACACATCTACAAAAAACAAGAAGAATACACCGGACAGGCTGCAGTTGAGAAAGTTCTGCCCTTTTTGTGGAAAACATACTTTACATAAGGAAGTTAAGTAGGTCAGTAGCTCTAACTGGAAGAGCGCCGGTCTCCAAAACCGGAGGATGGGGGTTCGAATCCCCCCTGACCTGAAAGAAGAAAGGGTGAAAATAAAGAGCATAAAAGAGCTAAAAAATTTCCTCGTAGAGGCATGGCAGGAATTAAAGAAAGTAACCTGGCCCACAAGAAGGGAAACTCTGGGAGCAACAGTGGTTGTGATAATTCTTGTGGTATTTACTTCCTTGTATCTCAGTTTGGTGGATATGGTGATTCAGTATATCATTTCGCTGGTTTATAAGATTTTTGGATAATGGAGAAGAAGTGGTTCATATTACATGTATTAGCAGGATATGAAAAGGACGCTAAGGAGAGTATTTTGAGGAAATTGAAGGAGAATGGGTTGGAAGACAAAGTGGATGAGATTTTTATTCCCATGACGGAGGAAAGTTTAAAAGAGGAGAGCGGAAAGAAAAAGAAGGAAAAGGCTGTCTTTCCGGGATACATTCTCATTCATATGGAATACATCCCTCCGGAAGAGAGAAATAAAGACCCTCAAAAAGCAGCCATGTGGTCAAAACTCTGGAAAACAGTGAGATATACTCCCAATGTGATGGGAATTTTAGGGACAAAAAATGAGCCCACTCCTGTGTCAGAGAAAGAGGTGGAGGAGCTGAAGAAGAGGATAGAAAAAGGAGAACTTCGGGTGCTTACCGCCTATGATGTGGGAGATAAGGTAAGAGTAAAGGATGGTCCATTCACAAACTTTAACGGCGAGGTAGAAGCAGTTTATCTTGATAAAAAGAGGTTAAGAGTTTTAATCAGTATATTCGGAAGATCCACGCCAGTAGAGTTAGAATTTTCTCAGGTGGAAAAGATTTCATAGGAGGATAGAGATGGCTGTTGCTAAAAAACCTGTTGCCAATGTGAAATTGCAGATTCCGGCGGGTGGAGCCACTCCGGCTCCTCCTGTGGGTCCGGCTCTGGGACAGCATCAGGTAAATATAATGGAGTTTTGTAAACAGTTTAATGAAAAAACTAAGAACATGCCAAAGGACTTGATACTCCCTGTCAAAATCACAATTTACTCGGACCGGTCTTTTACCTTTCAAATCAAAACGCCTTTGACATCAGCCCTTTTGAAACAAAGAGCAAAATTGGAAAAAGGAGCGACTAGTCCCGGAAGAGAAGTTGTGGGTAAAATTAAAAGAAGCGATATAAGAGAAATTGCGAAGATAAAGCTTCCAGATTTAAATGTAGATGACCTCGCGAAAGCAGAGAAGATTATAGAAGGGACTGCAAAAAGTATGGGATTAGTAATTGTAGAGGATTGAAAAATGGGAAAAAGAGGAAAAAAGTATTTAAATGCTTTGAAACTGGTGGACAGAAAAAAAAGATATTCAATAGATGAAGCGATAGATTTGGTCAAGCAGACTTCATATACGAAGTTTGATGGAAGTGTGGAATTGAGCGTGAGACTTGGAATTGACCCAAAGAAGTCCGATCAGATGGTAAGAGGAGCTGTGGTGCTTCCGCACGGGATTGGAAAGGAAAGAAAAGTTCTTGTATTTGCAAAGGGTGAGAAGGAAGCAGAAGCAAAAGAGGCAGGAGCAGATTATGTGGGAGGAGAGGAGCTAATCAAGAAGATTCAGGAAGGATGGATGGAGTTTGATACTGTAATAGCAACTCCAGATATGATGCCTGCGGTTGGTAAAATTGGTAAAATTCTTGGACCCCATGGATTGATGCCAAATCCCAAGACCGGGACGGTTACTTTTGATGTCGCTAAGGCGGTGAAAGAGGCAAAGGCAGGAAAAGTGGAGTTTAAAACCGACAAAGGCGGAAATGTGCATGTAGTTGTAGGAAAGGTTTCTTTTAACAAGGAGGCTCTCAAAGACAACATAAAAGCGGTGATAGATACGCTCATCAAGCTTAAACCGGCTTCAAGCAGAGGAAGTTATTTGAAAAGCGTTACATTATCTGCTACAATGGGACCCGGCATAAAGTGTGATGTTTCACAGATTTATAACTGGATAAGAGGTAGATAGGGATGAAAGCACTGGAAAAGAAGATTAGTTATGTCAATGATTTACAGCAGATAATAAATGTGTCCAATGCTCTATTCTTTTTAACTTTCAAAGGACTTTCGGTCCAGGAAGTGGTGGAACTCAGAAAAGCAATGAAAAAGCATAACGGAGAGGTAAAGGTGGTAAAAAATACCCTTTTAAGAAGGGCTCTTCTCAATATGGGATTTGAGGTTGATGAAAATGTTTTTCGCGATACTACAATGGTGGTTTTCAGCAAGGGAGAGCCCATAGAGCTGGTTAAAAATCTGGTAACCATTACAAAGGAGAAAGAGAATTTAAAAATTAAAGGCGGAATCTACGATTTTAAATTTATATCTCCTCAAATAATAGTTCAGCTTTCCACACTTCCATCCAGAAATGAGCTAATAGGGCAACTCATCGGGCTTTTAAAAACACCTTTGACAAGGCTTGCATATATCATACGCACTCCCTATACTTCCCTGGTAAACACACTATTTTTAATAAAGAAAAAGAAGGAGGAAAGTTAAAATGGAAGAACCTGTGAAAAAAGAGAAAGAAGAAGGAAAGGCAAAAATATCAGAAATTGTGGAGGCAATTGCATCAATGAATGCATTGGAACTCAGTCAGCTGGTAAAAGCTCTTGAAGAGAAATTTGGAGTTACTGCTCAAATGCCGGTGGCAGTGGCACCTGCTGCAGCAGCTCCTTCTGCAGCTCCCCAGGAGGCTAAAAAAGAGGAAGAACCAAAAGAAGTTACCGTTGTGCTTGTGGATAGTGGAGATAAAAAACTCCAGGTTATAAAAGAGATAAGGGCCATAACAGGTCTACCGCTCAAGGAAGCAAAGGATTTGGTGGATAATGTTCCTGGAGTGATTAAAGAAAAAGTTCCCATTGAGGAAGCCAAGAAGATAAAAGCCCAGCTTGAGAAAGAAGGAGCGAAGGTAGAGTTTAAATATTAGGGCGGAAAAGCACATAACTTTTAAAAGTTGGGTGAAGAGGGAAAAATGAAGGCGCTATACAACAATTTAAGGTTAAGGTATTTATTTGGTAAGATAGGATATCCGGTGGAACCTTCCTATTTTCTTGATTTTCAAAGAGAATCCTACAGAAAATTTCTGCAGATGGATGTTCCCCCAGAACAAAGGGATAAGAGCGTTGGAATTGAGAGGGTTTTTAGAGAGGTTTTTCCTATTGTTGCTTCTAACGGATTGGCAGAACTAAGATATAAATCCTACACCATAACCCCACCTCCTTTTTCGCCAGAAGAATGTATTGAGAAGGGGATAAGTTACGCAGGAACTCTTAAGGTCAATCTTGAGCTTTTTATTTATGAAGAAAATGAATCCGGAAAGGTATTGAGAGAGGTGAGGGAGCTCAAAGATGTCTATGTTGGTGAAATTCCGATTATGACAGAGACCGGTCATTTTATTATAAACGGTTCTCAAAAAGTAATAGTTAATCAGCTTCACAGGTCTCCTGGAGTGTTTTTTGAGGTTGATAAAACCAAACTTAAGAGCACAGGAAGGCATTATTTTATGGCGAGGATTATCCCCTATCATGGTTCGTGGATGGATTTTGAGTTTGATAATAAAGACCGAATTGTAGTGAAAATAGAAAAAAAGAAAAAGATTTCTGCAACCACCCTTCTGAAGGCATTCGGATATAGTGAAGAGGAGATATTAAAAGGGATGTATCCGATAGAAAAGGTTTTTATGGAAAATGGAAGAATCTATAAAGCAATAAATCCCGATGTTCTAAAGTATCAGGTTTCAAGCGTGGATATAAGAGATGCTGAAGGTCGGACCATTCTTGAAAAGGGTAAAAGATTTGGTGAGGAAGTAGTAAAGGCACTAATTGAAAATAAAATAGAAAGATTGCCGATTGATGAGGAATCTCTGTACGGGAAAATTCTCGCTTCTGATATAAAGCATCCAAAGACAGGGGAGGTATTATTCCGTGTTCTTGATGAAATCACACCTGCAATGATAGAAGATTTTAGAAAACTGAAGATAAACGAATTTGAAATCGTATACTACGACAATATGTACATCCACGGGTGTATTGTGGATACTTTAAGATCCGATTCAGCCCGCACCAAAGAAGAAGCCATAGATGAAATATTTGGCAAACTGAAGCCCAACGAGCATGTTGCCCTGGAGGAAAAAGAGAGGTTTATTAACAATGCTTTCTTCAATCCCGAGTTTTATGACCTTTCTTATATTGGAAGGCACAAAATTAATATGGCTCTTGATAGAGATGTGCCAATTGAAACAAGGTGTCTTACACGAGAAGATTTGTTTTTGATAGTGAAAAAGCTTTTCTGGTTGAGAAATCAGAGGGGGCAGTTTGATGACATTGATCATCTTGGAAACAGAAGGGTAAGGGCTGGAAGTGAATTGGTGGAGATGTATTTTCTTTCGGGCATGAAAAAAGTTGCGAGAATTACTTCCGAAAGGTTGAGCACTCTTCAGATGTCTTCAATTTTGAAGCCCGGAGAGATAATCAATTTTAAACCTGCTATTTCGGTAGTAAAAGATTTCTTCAACACCAATTCCTTATGTCAGTTTATGGAACAGGTAAATCCTCTTTCCGAGATGACCCACAAGAGGAGGTTAAGTGCGCTTGGTCCCGGTGGGTTAACCAGAGAAAGAGCAGGATACGAAGTTAGAGATGTGCACCCTTCCCATTATGGAAAAATATGTCCCATTGAGACACCAGAAGGGCAAAACATAGGAATAATTACATCTCTTGCTACTTATGCAAGAGTAGATAGATTTGGATATCTTCAAACACCTTATAGAAAGGTCAAAGACGGGAAACCCACATGGGAGCTTGTGTATCTTAATGCCCTTGAGGAAGAAAAATATACAATTGTTCCAGCAGATACCCCTCTTGATGAGAACGGATATATAAAGGACAAAATTGTAGTTGCAAGAAAGGGAGGAGAAATAGTTAAAGTCAGCAGAGAAAAAGTAGAATTAATGGATGTGGTTCCCGCACAGCTGGTTGGCGTTTCCGCATCCCTCATTCCTTTCCTTGAGCACGATGATGCTAACAGGGCATTGATGGGGTCAAATATGCAAAGGCAGGCTGTTCCTTTAATTCAGACTGAAGCTCCTCTTGTAGGAACGGGTTTGGAGTGGAAGGTGGCAGTTGATTCAGGATATGCGATAAAAGCAGATTATTCTGGAATAATTGAGTATGTGGATGGAACGAAAATTGTATTGAGGGTCAAAGACGAAGATTATCCTGAAGAAGAGGACAAGATAAAAATATATACCCTCAAAAAATATCAGAGAAGTAACCAGAAGACATGTATAAATCAGAAACCCGTAGTGAAAAAGGGAGATTTTGTGAAAAGGGGGCAGGTTATTGCAGATGGATCCGCAATTAATAAAGGAGAACTTGCCCTTGGGAGAAATGTTTTAGTAGGATTTCTTTCGTGGGGAGGATATAACTATGAGGACTCAATTCTCATAAGTGAAAGATTGGTGAGAGATGATGTTTACACTTCCATTTATATTGAGGAGTATGAATGCGAAGCACGGGAGACAAAATTGGGAAGTGAAGAAATTACAAGAGATGTGCCCGGTGTTCCGGAGGAGGCTCTGGCAAATCTGGATGAAGAAGGAATAATAAGAATCGGAGCGAGGGTTAAGCCAGGAGATATACTGGTGGGGAAGGTTACACCAAAAGGGGAAACTATCCTATCTCCTGAAGAAAAACTCCTGAAAGCAATTTTTGGAGACAAAGCAGGCGACTTCAAGGACTCTTCTTTGCGGGCTTCCCCGGGAACCGAGGGAGTAGTTATTGATGTAAAGGTATTTGTGAGGAAAGGGGCAGGAGGAAAAGAACAAAGCAAGGTTATAAAGAGGCTTCTTGATGAGAAGGTGGAAGAAATAGAATTTGTTAAAAAAAGCATTTTTGAAAAGGTAAAATCACTTCTTGTAGGAAGAACAGTTACCAGCAATTTTACCCATCAGAGGAAGGTGCTTCTTAAAAAAGGCACAGTTCTTAAAGAAGAAGCGCTCCAGAAGATCCATTATTCTTTGTGGAAGAAGCTCGCAGAGCACCTTTCCGGTGAACCTGTGGTGGATCAAATTGAGAAATTAGTGGAGAAACTTGAAGCACAGATTGCTCTTATTGAGACAATCTATAAAGAGAAGATAAATGCGGTGAGAAAAGGAGATGAGCTTCCAGTGGGAGTTAATAAAAAAGTTAAAGTTACAATTGCTTCCTTGAGGAAGATTCAAGTAGGAGATAAGATGGCTGGAAGGCACGGTAACAAAGGAGTGATTTCAAAGGTTCTTCCTGTGGAGGATATGCCATTCCTTCCCGATGGAACGCCTCTTGATATAGTCCTTAATCCCCTGGGAGTTCCTTCAAGAATGAACATTGGGCAAATATTAGAGACCCTTATCGGTTGGGCGTGTAAGGAATTGGGTGCAAAAATATCCTCAATGATAGATGGTGTAAATGACCCTAATAGATGGAGAAAAGTGCTGAAAGAAATTTATGATTCTCCCAATATTTCTAAGCTTATAGACTCTCTAACGGATGAAGAACTCAGAAGGGTGGTGGAAGACTTGAAGAATGGGGTTTATGTCGCTTCACCTGTTTTTGATGGAGCAAAAGAGGAAGAGATAAAGGCGCTTCTTAAAAAAGCCGGTCTTCCTGAAACGGGCACGGTTCAGCTAAGGGATGGAAGAACGGGTGAGCCTTTTGACCAAAAGGCAACAGTGGGATACATGTATATGTTGAAACTTGAACATATGGTTGAGGATAAAATTTATGCAAGGTCCACAGGTCCCTATTCTCTTATCACTCAACAACCTCTCGGTGGAAAGGCTCAGAGAGGAGGTCAGAGACTGGGAGAAATGGAAGTATGGGCTCTTGAAGCATACGGTGCCGCCAATTTGCTTCAGGAATTTCTTACTGTCAAGTCTGATGATGTGCGCGGAAGAAGAGAGATTTTCGAGAGCATAAAGAAAGGTAAATACGAACTTAAGCCCGGTCTTCCGGAGTCTTTCCATGTGCTGGTGAAAGAACTTCAGGCATTGTGTCTGGATGTAGAATTGCTTGAGGATGAAGAGGAGTCGGAAGAGGAAGAAGAATTTGTAGAGGAACTTAAGAAAATAAAAAAATGAAAATTAAAATAAAGGAGGTATAGCCTTGAAAAACTTATTAATGGAGGAAGAGTTTTCAAAAAGAACCCCTACATTTAAGGCGGTGAGAATTTCTATAGCCTCTCCTGATAAAATTCGTTCGTGGTCTCATGGAGAGGTTAAAAAAGCAGAAACTCTCAATTATAGAACTCTGAAGCCGGAAAGAGATGGATTGTTCTGCGCCCGGATATTTGGACCTATCAAGGATCACGAATGTCTGTGCGGAAGGTATAAAAGGTTAAAATACCGGGGAATTGTGTGTGAGAAATGCGGAGTTGAAGTTATTTCAAGCAAAGTTAGAAGGGAGAGGATGGGTCATATTGAGCTTGCTGCTCCAGTTGCTCATATATGGTTTTTCAAGACAATACCTTCAAAGCTCTGTGCTATTTTAGGAAAGACGGTTAATGAAGTGGAAAAGGTTTTGTATTTTCAGAGTTACATAGTTATAGACCCTGGAAAGACGAAACTTGAAAAATGTCAAATTCTTAGTGAGCAGGAGTATGAAGAGTATGTGAAAAAATATGGTGCGGATGCATTTAAAGCAGGAATGGGCGCTGAAGCAATAAGAGAAATTCTGAAGGGAATAAATCTGGAAGAACTTTCAAAAGAAATTTCAGAACAAATTAAGAAGACCACTTCTGAAAGCACCAGGAAGAAGCTTCTTCAAAGGTTAAAAATAGTAAATGCTTTCATAAAGTCGGAGACACGTCCTGAATGGATGATTCTTGAAGTCATCCCCGTGCTACCTCCGGATTTAAGACCATTGGTCCCTCTGGAAGGAGGAAGATTTGCTTCCTCAGACCTCAATGAACTTTACAGGAGAATTATAAACAGGAATAACAGGCTCAAAAAACTTATAGACCTTGGAGCCCCTGAGATAATAATAAGAAATGAAAAGAGAATGCTTCAGGAAGCAGTAGATGCCCTTTTTGAAAATGGAAAGAGAGGCAAACCTGTGACAGGGTCTCACGGTCGAGTTCTAAAATCCCTTACAGATATGATAAAGGGAAAGCAGGGGAGATTTCGTCAGAACCTTCTGGGTAAGAGGGTGGATTATTCGGGAAGGTCGGTTATTGTTGTGGGACCTCGTCTGAAGCTCCATCAATGCGGGTTGCCAAAGATAATGGCACTTGAGCTTTTCAAACCATTTATTTTTCAGAAGTTAGAAGAAAAAGGCATAACGACGAGTCTCAAAGAGTCCAAACAGCTTGTTGAAAGAGGGGATAAGGTAGTATGGGATATTCTGGAGGAGGTTACCAGGGAGCATCTCGTCCTTTTGAATAGAGCACCAACTCTTCACAGAGTTAGTATAATGGCATTTGAACCTGTGCTTGTGGAAGGAAAGGCAATTCAGATTCATCCTCTTGTATGTCCTCCTTACAATGCAGACTTTGACGGCGATCAGATGGCTGTCCATGTTCCCCTTTCAATTCCTGCTCAGGTGGAGGCGAGGACACTTCTTCTTTCTACCAATAACATGCTCTCTCCAGCACATGGTAAACCCCTCATGGTTCCTACGCAGGATATAGTGCTCGGGCTTTATTACCTTACTAAAGAAAAACCTTACGAAAAGGGGGAGGGGATGATTTTCTCCGATGCTACCGAGGCTATATATGCCTGGAATACTGGAAAAGTAGGATTGCATGCGAAGATTAAGGTGAGAATAAATGGAGAGTTGGTGGAGACAACTGTTGGAAGGCTGATCCTTTATGATGTTGTGCCAAAGGAAATCCCATTTGAATATGTGAACAGACTTATGAAGAAAAAGACAATTTCAGAACTTATAGAGGTTTCTTATAGAAAATTGGGACCAAAAGCCACAGTTATTTTGTGCGATAAGCTAAAAGACCTCGGTTTTGAATTCGCTACCCGTTCGGGAGCAAGTTTCAATATAGATGATGTGATTATTCCTCAGAAGAAAAAAGAGCTTATAAAAAAGGCTAACGAAGAGGCAGAAGAGATTCTTAAAAAATATGAAGCAGGATATCTTTCTTCGTCAGAAAAATCTCAGCAGCTGGGAGATATATGGACAGCGGTAACGAAAAAAGTTTCGGCTGAAATGATGAACGAACTTTCAAAAATGAAAGTCAAAACTCCCGATGGAAAAGAAGTTTTTATTTCAAGTTTCAACCCCATTTTTATGATGGTAGACTCCGGAGCGAGAGGAAGTGAAAGGCAAGCAGCGCAACTCGGTGGAATGAGAGGATTGATGGCAAAACCTTCAGGAGATATTATTGATACCCCGATAACTTCAAATTTTAGAGAAGGATTGTCAATGCTTGAGTATTTCATTTCCACGCATGGAGCAAGAAAGGGATTGGCTGATACTGCTTTGAGGACATCGCATGCAGGATACCTTACGAGAAAAATGGTGGATGTGGCTCAGGATGTGGTGGTGAAGGAATACGATTGTGGAACCCTCGATGGAATTGAAATGTCCGCTCTTATAGAAGGGGGTAATATAATTGAGAGTCTTGCACAGAGGATAGTTGGAAGAGTGGCTCTTTTTGATATCACAGACCCTCTTACGGGCGAACTTCTTGTAAGAGGTGGAGAGGCAATTGACGAAGAAATTGCTAAAAAAATAGAAGACGCAGGATTGGACAAGGTTACCATCCGGTCTGTTCTTACCTGTAAAACCAAGAGAGGAGTTTGTGCTCTCTGCTACGGATGGGACCTTTCCAAAAGGGAAATAGTGGATATAGGGGAAGCGGTAGGAATAATTGCGGCTCAGTCAATAGGTGAACCGGGAACCCAGCTCACAATGAGGACTTTCCATCTTGGAGGGGTTGCCAGCAAAGTTTTGGAGCAATCATCTATTAGAGCCCGAAATGACGGAGTAGTCAAATTTCAAAATGTGAAATTTGTTATCAATAAAGAGGGAAAGAAAGTGGTGATGAACCGAAATGGAAAGCTTAATATCATCGTTAATGGAAGAGAAAGGGAATCCTATCGTCTTCCCTACGGAGCAACTTTATTTGTTGATGATGGAGAGTCCGTAAAAGCAGAGCAGATTCTGGCTGAATGGAATGTTTATTATGAACCCGTAATAACAGATGTAGAGGGAATTGTGGAATTCAAGGACATTGAACCAGGAGTGACAATGGAAGAGAGGATAAACCCGGATACCGGATATCAGGAGAGGGTGATAATAGAATCCGGGCATACGGACCTTAATCCCAGGATTCACATAAAGGATGAACATGGTGAAACAAAGAAAAGACCGGGAACTAACGAACTTGCAAGGTTCACACTTTCCAACAGGATGATCCTCACTGTAAAAGAAGGGGATAGGGTTTATCCTGGAGATATCATTGCGAAAAAACCGCGCGAGACGATGAAAACCAAGGATATAACAGGAGGACTTCCGAGAGTGGCAGAACTCTTTGAAGCTAGGGCTCCCAAAGAGGAGGCGGTTATTTCTGAGATAGATGGAAGAGTAGAAAAGATAATAGAGGAAAAGGGAAGAAGAAAGATAATCATAAATCCGGAAGTTAAAGGCGGTAAGATAAGGGAATACATAATTCCTAAAGGTAAACACATAATTGTGAGAGAAGGAGATTGGGTGGAAGCAGGAGAAGAACTTACTGACGGTTCACCCGATCCAGCGAAGGTTCTGGCGGTTAAGGGGGAGAAAGGTCTTGCTCAATTTCTGGTGGATGAAATTCAGCTCGTTTATAACCTCCAGGGAGTAACTATAAATAGCAAACACATAGAGATTATAGTCCGCCAGATGCTTAGAAAAGTAAGGATTAAGGACCCTGGAGATTCCGAATTTCTTCCCGGGGACCTCGTGGATAAGGAAGTGGTGGAGGAAGAGAATGAGAGACTGGAAAAGGAAAATAAAAAGAGGATAGAGTTTGAGTTCGCTCTTCTTGGTATAACGCAGGCGGCTTTGAACACGGAAAGCTGGATTTCCGCAGCTTCCTTCCAGGAGACAACCAGGGTTTTAACAAGGGCGGCCATCGCAGGGAAAAAGGATTTGCTCAGGGGTCTAAAAGAAAATGTTATAATGGGGAAGATGATTCCTGCAGGGACCGGTTTTCCTGATTTTCAGGATTACACGATTGAACTAGAACTTCCAAAGGAAGAAGAGGCAGTGCGGTTACTTGAGGAGTAGGATTTTGTTTTTTTCTTGAAAAAATAAATGCAGGGAATAGGATAAGAAAAAATAAATAAGGAGGTGAGAAGATGAAGAAGGTATTAGCAGTAGTAACAGGATTGGTTTTTGGAATGTGTTTTTACCTCTATGCACAACAGCAACCTCCTGCAGAGGTGGTAATAAAAGATATTCAGAAAACACAGCCGCCTGTGACACTTTCTCATCAGAAACACGTGAAGGACCTTTCCATAAAATGCGTGGAATGCCATCATACATACAAAGAAGGGCAACCTGCGGAAAAGTGTTCCTCCTGCCACAAGGCTGAAGCAGAAGGTAAAAAGGTTGGATTGAAGGATGCCTATCATACAAAATGCACAGGCTGCCACAAAAAGGAGAAGGCAGCTGGCAAGAATGCTCCAACCCTCTGTAAGGACTGCCACAAGAAATAAGAAATTAGTTTGAGGAGGGGGGGTTTTTATGAAAAAAAAGGTTCTAATTGTAGATGATAGTGCTGTTGTTTTAGCCACTTTGAAGGACAGGTTTGAGGAGGAGGGGTTTGAGGTAATACTCGCAAGAAACGGAATAGAGGGTTTTAAAAAAGCAATTGAAGAGCGTCCTGATTTAATTATTTCCGACATCATAATGCCTCAGATGGACGGGTGGGAATTCTGTGAGCATGTCCGTGCAAATCCTGAGACCACATCCATACCGTTTATATTTCTTACTCAGGAGAAAGATGCACCTTCAAAAATAAAGGGTTTTTCTATAGGAGCGGATGATTACATAACAAAGCCATTTTCCAGAGAAGAGATTATCATGAGGGCGAAGAACATAATTAAGAAAACAGAAGCGATAATGGAATCTGCACGAAAAAAATCAGACCTGTTTGGTTCGGTTAAGGCTTTACCCCTTTTTGACCTGCTTCAGATGTTTTCTTTTTCCAAGAAAAATTGTGTGATAAAGATAGAAAGGGGGAATGAAAAGGGAGAGATATATTTTCGGTCGGGAGAAATTATAGATGCCAAAACTTCGGACAAAGAGGGGGTCCTTGCTCTCTATGAGATTCTTTCATGGGAAGATGCCACATTTACTTTAGCACCTCTTGAAGAAAATATGTTGACTTCTCCCAAAAAGATTACGAAAGGTGTGGATGAGCTTTTGCTTGATTATGCGAGGATAATGGATGAAAAAAACAGAAAAGGTTAAAGTCCTTATAGTAGATGATTCCATCGTGGTAAGAGAAGTGATGAGGGAGATCCTTTCAAGCGATGATGAAATAGAAGTAGTTGGGGAGGCTGAAAATGGGAAAGTGGCAATAGAAAAAGTTGTGGAAACAAAGCCCCACATTGTGCTGATGGATATAATGATGCCTGTGATGGATGGATTGGAGGCCACGAAGAGGATCATGGAAGTCCATCCGGTTCCTATATTGATAATGAGTTCTCTTATAGAAGACCCACCTTCAGGACGTTTCACTTTCAAAGCGATAAATAGCGGTGCTATGGATGTTTTAAAAAAACCCAGGAAAATACTTGAAGGAGTTGAGGAGGGAGTGAAGAAATACATAATTGAGAAGGTAAAATATATAGCGAGAGCAGGTGTTTTCAAGATAGAAAGGGGTAAAAAACTTTTTACGGTTTCAGGTGGAAAGAAGAAAATTCTACTTATAGGTGCATCCGCCGGAGGACCGAGGGCGGTTCTTACAGTTCTTAAAGGTTTAAAAAGGGATTTTCCCAGTCCGGTGGTTGTTGCCCAGCACATGGCTCCGGATTTTGTGGAAGGTTTTAGCAGATGGCTTCAAGAGGAAACCTCTTTCAATGTGTGTCTGGTGAAGAAAAAAGAAGTCCTTCGCGGAGGAATGGTGTATGTCCCCTGTGGAGGTTGTCACGCAGTAATTGAGGAAGGCGAGATTTTAGCAGAAAGGAGTACCAATCCAATGGAGATAACTCCTTCGGTGGACATATTGTTCAATTCCGCTGCGAGATTCTTTGGCAGCGGATGTGTGGGAGTGATTCTTTCAGGAATAGGAAAAGACGGTGCAGAAGGAGCAAGAGAGATATTGAGGATGGGAGGGCTGGTTCTTGCACAAGATGAAAGTTCATCTACAGTATATGGAATGCCGAGGGCTGCGGTTGAGATAGGTGGCGTTAAGACGGTTCTTCCCCTTTTTGAGATTCCGGATTATTTGAATTCAATCTTTTAGATTTAAACCTTTCCTTTTTTAAAAAAAGTTGAATATTTTAATTAAAAGATGTTAAATAAATTTTCTGAAATGCTTTTTCAAGAGGTCATACAGAGACTTAATGAATACTGGATGAAAAAGGGCTGTGCGATACTTCAGCCCTACGACCTTGAAGTAGGCGCAGGAACTTTTCATCCAGCTACTTTTTTTGGAGCTTTAAGTCCAAAACCATGGAGGGTTGCTTATGTTCAACCTTCAAGACGCCCCACCGATGGAAGATACGGAGAAAATCCTAACAGGCTTCAGCATTACTATCAGTATCAGGTAATCATAAAACCTGCACCGGAGGACTCTCAGGAGATTTATTTAAAAAGCCTTGAATTTCTTGGAATAAAGATTAAAGAGAATGAACTGAGATTTGTAGAGGACGATTGGGAATCTCCAACCCTTGGAGCGTGGGGCCTTGGGTGGGAGGTATGGTTGAATGGTATGGAAATTACCCAGTTTACTTACTTTCAGGGTATGGGCGGAATAGAATTGAAGGAGATTTCTCTTGAAATTACATATGGACTTGAAAGGCTATGCATGTTTTTGCAGGGTGTGGATAATGTTTATGAAATGAAATGGAAGAAAGACCTCACCTACGGAGAGGTTCATAAGGAAGGGGAGTTTGAATGGTCCAGGTTTAATTTTGAACTTGCGGATGTGGAGAGGATGAAGAGCCTTTTTGAAATATATAGAGATGAATCGGAAAAGCTTTTGAAGAACAATTTAATTCTCCCTTCTTATCATTTTCTTATAAAATGCTCTCATGTTTTCAATATCCTTGACGCCAGAGGATATTTCAGCACCCAGGAAAGGGTTAGATATATAGGGATGATAAGGGATATGGCCAGGAAAATTGCGGAGGCTTACATTGAAAGGGAAAGACCTTCTTATTGAGATTGGTGTAGAGGAAATACCATCTCCCTATATGGAGCCAGCAATCTCGTTTATAAAATCAAAGTTACCGGAGATTATGGAAGAAATGAGGATTCGTTACGATAAATTTGAAATTTTTTCAACTAACAGAAGGTTTGTCCTCTTTTTTAAGAACCTTGATGAATATCAGAAGCCGAGAGAAGTTGAAATTATTGGCCCGCCTGCAAAAATTTCATTCAATCCGGATGGGTCCCTTTCTCAAGTAGGATTGGGGTTTGCAAAAAAATATGGATTTTCTCCGGGTTCTCTTAAAATAATAAAAAAGGAGAAGGGAGAGTATCTTGCCGGGATAAAAATGGAAAAGGGTAAACACATAAAAGAAGTGCTTCCATCTCTTCTGAATCTTCTGATAGGCTCAATTCCCTTTAAAAAAACCATGAGGTGGGGAAAGGAAATTAAATTTGCAAGACCGATAAGGTGGCTTCTTGTGATTTATGGAAACAGACCTTTGAAACTTGACCTCGGATGGATAAGGTCTTCCGACCTTACATTTGGAAACAGGCTTCTTTATCCGAAAAAGATAAGAGTAAAATCCGTAAGAGAGTATTTTGCTCTCCTGAAGAGGAGTGGAGTTATACTTTCAGAGGATGATAGAAGGAAGTCTTTGATTGCTCAAATTGAAAGGGTGAGAAAGAAGAACGGATGGGAGATTTCTGTAAAAGAAGAGCTCATAAAAAGGATAATCTTCTCCGTTGAAACCCCTCACATTTTTGCAGGAAGATTTGATGAAAAATTTCTTGAATTGCCTCCAGAAATTATAAAAGGGGTACTTGAAAATCAGGTTTCTGTATTTACGGTGATGAAAGGAGAAAAAATTCTTCCTTACTTCATAGGTTTTTCAAATAATAGGGTAAATAAGAATATAGTAAAAGGATACGAAAAGGTTGTAACTGCGAGACTTGAAGATGCGCTTTTCTACCGGGATGAAGACCTTAAAAAACCCATTGAGGAACATTTGAGAAATACTGGAAGGATTGTATTTCATGAGAGGCTGGGAAGTTTGAGAGATAAGGTTGAAAGGGTAAAGGCTCTGGCATTATTCCTCGGAGAGAAGCTGTTTCCGGAGCTGAATCCAAAATTGATTGAAAAGTCTGCGATTCTTTCGCATTTTGACCATGCGACTCGTCTTGGAATTGAGTTTCCTGAACATTGTGGAGCAATTGGTAAATGGTTAGGAGGTTTTTATAATCTTGAAGATGAAGTGAGATGGGCAATATACGAGCAATACCTTCCTTATTCCTCCGGAGACCCTCTTCCAACAACCCCTCTTGGTATACTTCTTGCTATCTGCAATAGAATTGAAACAATTTGTTCTTTTTTTTATGTCAATGAGAAGCCAACGGGAAGTGAGGATCCCTATGGGGTAAGAAGGGCTGCTATAACTCTTATTGAGATTATAAAGAGTGGAATTGATGTCCCTCTTAAACCAGCCATTGAAAAAGCCCTTTCTATCTGGGGGAATGGGTCGCTTCTGGAGGAGATTCATACTTTTATAAGGGAAAGGTTCAAAAATATGCTTCTTGGAGAAGGAATTCCTGTTGAAGTGATAGAGGCATTTCTTGAAAGGGAAGATAGTTTATTGAAAGCGAGAAAGAAGATTCTTGCTTTTTACCAATTTTCTCAGAAAGATTCAGAGTCTGCCGAGGCTATTGTTGTGGGATTTAAAAGGCTTCACAATATTCTGGAGAGTGCCAAAAATGAGGAAATTCCCGAATTTCCTTCTGAGGACCTTTTCCAGAAAGAGGAGGAGCGAGAATTGTGGAAGAATTCGGTTGAAGGGAAGGCAAATCTTGAAAAAATGATAGAAATGGAAAAATTTGAGGAAATTTTTGAATACTATTCAAAAATCGCATATATTCTTGACAGATTTTTCAAAGAGGTTTTTGTAATGGTTGAGGATGATAAGATAAGGAAAAATCGTCTTTCCCTGATAAAATTTGTCAGCGAGCAATACAAAAAAATGGCAAATTTTTATAAAATACCGACAAAAAAGTTCACAGGAGGTTAGGAAGATGGCAAAGAAGTATATCTACTTTTTCGGAGGTAAGTATACAGAAGGAAGGGCAGATATGAAGTGGCTGCTGGGAGGAAAGGGAGCAAACCTTGCAGAAATGGCTCGTCTGGGAATTCCAGTTCCTCCTGGTTTTACAATCACTACGGAGGTGTGCAGACTTTTCTACAAAAACAAAAGGAAACTTCCAAACGAAGTGTGGAAAGGAGTTCAACAGGCAATGCAAAAATTGGAAAGGATTGTCGGGAAGAAATTTGGAGACCCCCAAAAACCTCTTCTCGTTTCCGTTCGTTCAGGAGCTCCCTTTTCCATGCCAGGCATGATGGACACCATTCTTAACCTTGGTTTAAATGATGAAACAGTAAAAGGTCTGGCAACGGTGACAAATAATAAGAGATTCGCATACGACTGTTACAGACGATTTATTTCCATGTTTGGAGATGTGGTGCTCGGGATTAATAAGGAAGAATTTGAAAAGGTTCTTGCTCTTTTTAAAGGAAAGATGGGGGTAAAGAGAGATATAGACCTGCCTGCCCATGTTCTGGAGGACATAGTTGAGGAATTTAAAGGAATAATTAAGAGATTTGGGCACACATTTCCCCAGGACCCTTATACCCAGCTAAAAATGGCAATAGAAGCTGTCTTTCTGTCCTGGAATAATGATAGAGCCATCTTTTACAGGAAGCAGAACAAGATTCCAGATGATATAGGGACCGCGGTAAACATCCAGACTATGGTGTTTGGAAATATGGGAGAGGATTCAGCAACAGGTGTGGGTTTCACAAGAGACCCAGCGTTTGGAGAGAAAAAATTTTATGGTGAGTATCTGCCAAATGCCCAGGGTGAAGATGTGGTAGCTGGTATAAGGGATCCACTTCCGATAAGCGAGCTTGAAAAGAAGATTCCATCAGCCTATGCTCAACTTCAAAAAATAGCAGAGAAGCTTGAAAAGCACTACAAGGATATGCAGGACATAGAGTTCACCATTGAAAGGGGTAATCTTTACCTGCTTCAAACGAGGACGGGTAAGAGGACAGCCAAAGCGGCCGTTAAGATAGCAGTGGATATGGTAAAGGAGAAACTGATAACGAAGGAGGAAGCAATAATGAGGGTAGACCCAGCTGAAATCAATCAGCTTCTCCATCCTGTATTCAAGAGAGGTGCAGAGAAAAACTTCAAGCTTATAGCAAAAGGACTGGGTGTTTCTCCTGGAGCTGCGGTAGGGAAAATTGTTTTTGACCCCGGCAAAGCAGTGGAGCTCTCTTTAAAAAATGAAAAGGTCATTCTTGTAAGGAAAGAGACATCGCCCGATGACATCCATGGAATGGAGGCTGCAAAGGGGATTCTTACTGCGAAAGGCGGGGGAACCTCTCATGCTGCAGTTGTGGCAAGGCAGAGAGGTAAACCATGCGTGGTGGGTGCTAAATCTGTAAGCGGGAAAGAGATAATAATAGATGAAATAAGAAAGCGACTGGTGATCGACGGAAAGGTTTTTGAAGAAGGGACATACATTTCTCTTAACGGAGAAAGCGGAGAGGTTTTTCTGGGGGAGATTCCTACTGAAGAACCTTCAATTACAGATGAGTTCGGTATATTTATGAAGTGGTGTGATTCCTTTAGAAGATTAGGGGTAAGGGCAAATGCGGATACCCCCCAGGATGCGGAAAAAGCGAGAAGATTTGGAGCGGAGGGAATAGGTCTTTGCAGGACAGAGCATATGTTCTTTCAGGAAGGGAGAATAGAAATAATGCAAAAGATGATCATGGCGAGTGACAAATCAGAAAGGGAGAAGTTCCTTGCTCAGCTCCTTCCTTTTCAGAAAGAGGATTTTTATGAGATTTTGAGGGTAATGGATGGGCTTCCCGTGACTATCAGACTTCTTGACCCTCCTCTTCATGAATTTCTTCCCAAAAGGGAAGAACTTATAAGGGAGATTACGGAACTTAGATGTTCGGGAGGCGACCCCCAGGTGATAAAGGAGAAGGAAGAGATTTTGCACAGGGTTGAGGAACTTTACGAATTTAACCCTATGCTTGGACTCAGAGGATGCAGACTCGGGATTGTGTATCCTGAGGTCACAAGAATGCAGGTAAGGGCTATTTTTGAAGCAGCCTGTCAGCTCTACATAGATGGGGCAAATCCTGTGCCAGAAATTATGGTTCCTCTTATTGGTTCCGAAGAGGAGATGAAACATCAAAGATATCTTATAGAAGAAGTAGCAAAAGAGGTATTCAAAGAAAAGAAATGCAAGATAAAATACAAAGTGGGAACGATGATTGAGATTCCAAGGGCTGCGCTGGTGGCTGACAAAATTGCAAAATATGCAGAATTTTTCTCTTTCGGAACCAATGACCTTACTCAGATGACATACGGATTTTCAAGGGATGATGCTGGAAAATTCATACAGGTTTATATGACCACCTCAACAAAATGCAGGTATTGCGGAACCGAACTGACAAAAGAATTGAAGTGCCCCCATTGTGGAAGAGAATACGAAGAAAAACCTGAAAACATTCTAAAAATTGACCCCTTTCAGACAATAGATTCGGAGGGAGTTGCAGAATTGATGAGAATAGCAGTGGAGAAGGGACGCTCTGTCAGAAAGGACCTCAAAATAGGAATATGCGGTGAGCACGGGGGAGATCCGGAATCTATTGAGATATGTGAAAAATTGGGGCTTGACTATGTGAGCTGTTCTCCTTTCCGTGTGCCAATTGCAAGGGTTTCCGCAGCGAGGGCGGCTGTAAAGAAAAAACTCAAAAAGCTGGAGGTTGCAGATAAGTAGGATTTCTTTTTATTTCTCCATGAACCTCCAGAGTTTTACCAAAAACGAAGCGGTGATAAGACATAAAATTGTGTAGATTGCAGGTGGAATAGCAGAATCTGTTCCAAAATACTTCAGAGCAAGCACGGTGCCGAGACCGGCATTTTGCATTCCTACTTCCAGTGAGAGAGTTTTTCTCTGATAGAGGGGCCAATTCAAGAGTTTTGGAATGACATATCCACCTATATATCCTGATATGTTAATGGCAAGGAGTGCAAAGAGCAGTATGAAGTGAAGAGCGGTAAAACGGTTGCGGTTTTCACCTATCACAAGGGCGACTATAAGAATTATTGCCAGCCCTGCAACTCCTGCAAGGTAATCTTTTTTACTTTCAATCTCTTCTTTCCACCTGATTTGTAAAAGATACCCGATGCACACTGGAAGGACAACCATAAGGAATATATTAATGAACATCTTAGTAAATTTTATCTTTACAAAACTTCCAGCAAATAAATATAAAAGAAACGGGGTAACAACAGGTGAAATAAGTGTGGAAAGGGTTGTAACAGAAACAGAAAGAGCAACATCCGCATTTGCGAGAGCACTCATCAGATTGCTTGCCATGGCTCCGGGCACACACCCGGTGATAATAATACCTGTTTTTAGGTCCTTGTTTTTAAAGAGGAGAGATATAAAGAATGCGCTGAGGGGCATTATGGTGTATTGCATGAGAGTTCCCGCAAATATTCTTTGGGGTTTTTTCCATAACAGAGACACATGTTCTTGATTCAGGAGCATACCTATGCATAACATAGTTATTCCGAAAAGGTATCCAATGTAGTCCCGATAACTCGTGAAGATAGATGGAAATAGGTATGAAATTATACTTGTAAAAATTACCCATCCAATTAGATTTTCGTGGATATCTTTGAAAATTTTTTGCACAGTAGAATTTTAATTGAACAGGAATTTCGTTCAAGAACTTCTTCCAATCCTTGACATTCAATTCAACAATGTTTTGACATTTCAATTTTTATAGTATAAAATCCAAAAATATGGCAACAATAGGAATAGATTTGGGAACTACTAATTCGGTGGTAGCCTCAGTGGTAGGGGGGACACCGGTGGTTATAAAGAGTAAGGAGGGATATAATCTCACTCCCTCGGTGTTTGCAATTACATCAAAAGGTAGAAAGCTTGCAGGACACTTAGCTAAAAGGCAGGCTATACTTAATCCTGAAAGGACAATATGGGGGATAAAAAGGCTGATGGGAAAGAGGTTTGATTCACCGGAATGTAAACTTTTGAGAGAGAAGTATCCATACAAAATTGTTCCCGATGAGAATGGGTTTGCCGCGGTCCAGATAGGCGATAGAATTTACTCTCCCCAGGAAATTTCAGCATTCATACTGGTTGAATTGAAAAGGGTAGCGGAGGAGTATTTCGGGGAGGAGGTTAAAAAAGCAATAGTGACAGTGCCAGCGCATTTTAACGATAATCAGAGACAGGCAACCAAGGAAGCAGCGCAGCTTGCGGGTCTTGAGCTGTTGAAGATAATAAATGAACCTACTGCTTCTGCACTTGCTTACGGGTTCAGATGGGCGAAAGAGAAAAAAATAGTGGCTGTTTATGACCTCGGTGGAGGGACATTTGACATATCAATTCTTCAAATTGGAGAAGGTATCTATGAAGTTCTTGCTACTTCAGGAGATACATTTCTTGGAGGTGATGATTTTGATGCGAGAATAGTTGACCTTCTGGCTGAGCATTTGAGAAAGGAAACAGGGGTTGATATATATAGCGACCCAATGGGGCTTCAACGCCTGAAGGACGCTGCCGAAAAGGCGAAAATTGAGCTTTCCACAAGGGAAGAGACAGTGGTGAATTTGCCTTTTATTTCTTCTACTGGAAAAGAACCCGTTCATCTCATTCGTTCCATAAAGAGGGCAGAGCTTGAGGCAATAACATACGACCTCGTGGAGAAAACAATTGGTATATGTTATAAAACCATTCAGGATGCGGGGATAAATATAGATGACATTACCGATGTCCTCCTTGTAGGAGGGATGACGAGGATGCCCCTTATAAGGAGAAAGGTTGAACAGTTTTTTGGAAAACCTCCGGTGAGAGGGGTTCATCCAGAAGAAGCTGTTGCCATAGGAGCTGCAATAGAAGCAGACGCACTTGAAAAAAGGTCTGGTGAAGTTCTCCTTATAGATGTAACCCCCATTTCCCTGGGAATTGCTGTGAAAGGAGGAGTTTTTCACAAAATCATAGAAAGAAATACAAAGATTCCAGTGAAAAAGGTGGAGAAGTTTACCACCTCAAGGGATAATCAGGATAAGGTTATAATAATGGTCTTTCAGGGCGAAAGTTCAAGGGCAGAGCAGAATGAGCTGCTCGGTGAGTTCATCCTTTCTGGAATAAGACCTGCCCCTGCCGGTGTTCCGGAGATTGAAGTAGAATTTGAAGTGGATCATAACGGGGTTGTTAATGTTTCTGCAAGGGATGTTGTGACAGGTGTTGCTCAATCCATAAGTGTTCATCAACACGTGAGCCTTGATGAGAAAAGGAGAAAATTCGCTGAGGAGGAGTTAAAGGAGTTTGAAATTTCTCTAAAGGAAAGATGGTAACAGAGAAGATAAAATCCCTTCTCCAGGAAGGTCTGGATTTATACGGATATGGAAAGATAGAAGAGGCGATTGAGAAGTGGAAAGAAGTTCTGGAGTTAGACCCTGGAAATCTGCTCGCGATGGATTACCTTCATTCAGCAGGGATTGATGTTGATAAACTCTTTGAGAAAGAGGAGAAAAAAGAAGATATTGAGAATTTATTAAAGAAGGGAAGAACTCTGGAAGCTTATGAAATGATAATAAGAGAAGAAAGGAATTCTCTTTACAAAATGTGCCTCTTTGAGCTTGTCCGTTACAGGCTGGATAAGGAATTCAGGGAAAGGTATTTAAAAGGAAAAGTGGTTCCTCAAAAAGTTGTATCAGAAAGAGAACTCATAAGGAAGGCTTTAACGCCCGCAGATGCCTTTATTGTTTCTCAGATTGACGGCAAACTTACAGTAGAAGACCTGATTGACATTACAGATATGAACGAATTTGAATTATGCATGAGCCTTTTAAGACTTGAGCGGGAGGGAATAATAAAAGTATGATAGAAAGGGAAAAGACACTTTTGCATTTTCTGCCCTTTGCCATTCTTATTTTAGACGAAAAGAATGAGGTAGTTTATCTTAATCCAAAGGCAGAAGAGGTTTTCAACAGACGGTTTGGAAGTGATGAAAAACTTTCCATAAAGGATATTCTCTCGGAGGAAAATTTAAAAATATTTTCTTTCGTCGCTGGAAAAGTGAGAGCGAAAGGAGAATCTGCATCATTTCTCATTCAGGAAGAAGAAAAATTCCTTGAACTTTCTCTTTCACCGATTCATAAAGACAAGGATGTGATAGGGCTTATTGTAACAGTGGTTGACCAGACAGAAAGTATGAAGTCAACTTTTACAAAATTGTCATTTGTTCAGAGCATATTTGGTGAGACTGAGAAGATTATAGAAAATTTAAAAATTTCTTTAAACCCTTCATCGCCTGCCCATGACCTTTTTAAAAAACTGGAAGAGAATTTATTTAAAATAAAAAGGGAAATAACATCTTTTTCCGAGAAAAGGGGAAGGGCTGACCTGAAGTATGTGGTAAAAGGTGTTATAGATGAAATAAAGGTGGAATTTTTAAAAAGAGGAGTGCGTGTAAATTACCGTTCCACCCCATCTTCCTTGAGCGTTTTTTTCAACAGAGAAGAATTTGAGAATTTTTTGCTCTCTTTGCTAAAGGAAATGGCAGGGAAAGCTGGGGATATATGGGTTACAGTTGAGGAAGGGAAGATAGATGAAACAAGATATGGAGTATGTCTTCTCACATTTTCTGGAGAGATAGACAGAAAGAACCTTCAACCCCTTGAGGATTTTATAAAGAAGGAAGATGGGATTTTTGAGATTTTGGGTATAGAGGGAGTGGGGACAACAATAGGCATTGCTCTTCCATCTATAATTTAGATACCCTCCGAAAAGGCTGAATTATTTGATATTTAATTTTTCTTTCCAGATGGAAATGCTTTTAAAAAAGAAAGCAGTCATTTCAAAGCCATGGAAAGGATTGCTCTCATGGCTGTGATGTTTAATGTTGAAAATGCGAGCATTACACCTATAAACCATAAAATTATTATCCCTTTATCCTTCTCCATCCTTTCAATAAGTTCAACCCTTAATGATGCCAATCCCCTTTCAATTTTTTCTGTTAGCTCAACCCTTAATGATGCTAACCCTTTTTCCATTCTTTCTGTTAGTTCCCCCTTATCCCTTTCCATTCTTTCAACAAGTTCTGTTTTGTCCCTCTCCATCCTCTCTATAAGTTCAACCCTCAAAGATGCCAATCCCCTCTCCATCCTCTCTATAAGTTCCATCTTATCCCTCTCTGTCTTCTCATATAAAGCATTCAACCTTAATTCCAGAGTATTCAATCTCATTTCCACTATATTGAACCTCTCATCAATATGAGCAAACCTCTCCCTTAATACCTCATCGTAGATAATTTCCAGCTTTTTCATCCTCTTCTCAATTTCTTCTATGGAAACTTCTATAATCAAATCATCTCATAAAAATTTAAGGTTTTATACATAATAGACGAAATTGTTTATTGTTGAGATAGGGCTTTAGGTTTAAGGCCATAGGCTGAAGGGATTGTTTTTTACGGAGTTCAAATATTTACACTTTACACTTCTGCCTTAAGCCTTCAGCCTCTTAAAGGATGAACCCCTCCCTCCCCTTCCCCGTTGCTTCCTTACTCTTCCCCCTCTTTGAAGAGGGGGACACAGGAGGGAGATTTTTGGATAACCCCTCCCCCGCCCTCCCCTTGTGAAGGGGAGGGAAAAGTAATGAAGAATTCTCCCCTCTTTTTTAAAGAGGGGTAGGGGGAGATTTCTGGAATAATAAAAATTTGACGAAAAATTTTAAATGAAAACCCTTCCCAACCTTCCTTCACCCTTAAGCCTTCAGCCTATTATCGCCTTCAGCCTGTTTAAATTGACCTGTTGGTTTGGAAGGTTTATAATTAAAATGGATGAAGGTGAAAGATGAAGAGGCTGGATGAGATAAAGCAGAAGATAATTGAGATGAAGCCATTTTTAAAAGAGAGATACAAGGTAAAGGAAATTGGAATTTTTGGTTCGTATTTAAAGGGTAAGCAAAGGAGAGGTAGCGACCTTGATATACTCGTTGAATTTGAGAAAGATGCTGAAATCGGGCTTTTAAAATTTATCAATCTTGAGAATTTCTTAAGTGATGTTCTTGGTGTTAAAGTTGACCTCGTGATGAAAAGCGCATTGAAACCATCTATCGGAAAGAGAATCCTGAAAGAGGTTATTTATTTGTGAAAAAGAGAAGTGGGAGATTATCTAAACGATATTGTGGAGAATATAGATAAGGTTATAAAATTTACCTCGGGTATAAATTATGAATATTTTATTGGAAATGACGAAAAAGTTTATGCGGTAGTAAGAGCAATTGAAATAATAGGGGAGGCAACAAAAAATGTTCCACAGAGTTTCAGAAAAAAGTATCCCGAAATTCCGTGGAGGGAGATGGCGGGTATGAGAGACAAAGTTATTCATGAATATTTTGGAGTTGATTTAAAAATAGTATGGACTACCGCGACAAAAGAAATACCTCCCTTAAGGGATAAAATTTTGAAAATTATTAAGAATAAAGAGACTTAATAGAAAAACCCTTCCCAACCTTCCTTCAGCCTTACGCCTTCCGCCTTCAGCCTTTTTCTGAAGGAGATTCTAAATCCTTTCCCTGTGTAATACATTTCAAATCTTGAACCCCTCCTCACTTAGACCACTTTCTCAAAAAAATCTTGACAGACCTTCGGTGAGGTAGATAAAATGACAAAAAAAGGAGGTAAGTATGGAAGGAAAGGCAGGCGCTTCAACCCAAAAAATAAAGATTCTGATAATAAGTGTGGATCAGGAAACTTATGATAGGATTATTGAAAAAATTCCCTTAATCTTTAAGGAAAAAGGGTATAACGAAGTTATTATTGTAATTACAGATCCACTTTTTTCAGAAGATTTTAAAAAGACCGACCAAATAACCGAATTAATCGAGAAGCAGAGTGGGTTACATAAAAATTATATAAAAACAATTGCGGTGGCCGACCCCTGGGAAACTCCAGGTCTGAGAGGCAGGATTAAGAAAGATATTGTAGAAAGGATTGATAAATTATATTTATGGAGAAGTGAAAAAGGAGCGGGAAACTTCTCTTCCTTTAGGACTAATGTAGAAGTAATTATTAACTTTACAGGGGGCAATAGAATTGTTAATTTTTTACTTCTTTCAGAATTTCTCGGGTGGATAAGAGAAAATTTAACAGTGAAATTTGAATGCCATGGTGACGAGGGAAAATACTTTTTGGAGGACAAGATATATCACCAATGGACTCTTGAGCAGATTTATGATGAGATACACCATTGCAAATATGCGGAAGCCTCCGATCTTTCAAGATACCTTCCCGAAGTCCCATATTTCTGGGTGCACCTATTAACCGAGGGCCTTGTGAAATGGGATAATTTTGAATATCAAGAAGCCCGTAAGAATTTTACCAAATTGATAGAATGGATAAACGTTCGTGAAACAGAGCACGATTTGTATCAGGCAGAAAAATTTTGTATCAATTTAATAAAAACATTGCTGGAGTTGACAAAAGAGTGGGAATCTTTTTTATCATTATTACGCCTTTTTAATGAATTACGGAAAAAAAACCATATTTCGGTAAATGAGGTTAAAAATAAGATTGATTACTTTTTGTTTTTACTGGCTGATATGGTTGTAAAATCAGAAATTCAATATATAAACGAAAGATATGCTGAATGTCTAGTCAGGGGATATAGAGCATGTGAAATGGCGACTCAGATAAAATTGATTGAAAATGATATAAACCCCTGGAATTTTGACTGCGAATTATTTAAAAAGAATTTTTTAGATGCAGAGAGGCGGGTAGAAGAATTTCAAAAAATTATTTCTTCTACTAAAAAATTTGAAAGGTTTAAACTTGCTATTCCGAATACAGATAAATTAACCCTTTTTGACAGTATACCAGTACTTTATGTGGTGGATAGAAATTTCAGCCAAAATATTGAAAAAATAATGAACAGTATTCAGACTATCGCCCACAGAAGGAACTCTCTTTTTCTAACACATGGTTTTTTAACTTATACAAAAGAAGCACATCCGAAAAGAGAAGAAAAAGATGTCTTGGAGGATGTAAAAGAGGCTATTTTTCTTATTCTGGGTTCTGAACTAAAAGAAAAGTTTGAACGATATTACAAAACCCTTCATTCGGCTTTCATTGATGAAGAGTTATTTGAGAAGAAACAAAATTAAGAGGGTGGGATTTGTGATAACCAGTTCCCGTCCAAATGCTAAAAGAATAAGAAGGTCAATCGCTTCTCTTGAGGAAAGGGGTATAGAGGTCATATTATCCGGGTTGTTATATACTTATCTTGAGGAATACCCTGATGGGAATTTTACTGACCCGGAGTATATGTTACCTGAAGACCGTGCAGAGGATTTATTTCAGATGCTGAAAATTCAGCCAGATTTAATAGTAGCAGCAACAGGTGGATATGGAGCGGGAAAACTTGCGCCACTTCTGGATTCTTCAGTAATAAGAGATTATGGGGTTCCATTTATGGGTTTTTCAGACCCAACATTTCTGGTGAATTTGTGGGCAATTTATGGTGTAAATGCCTGGGTGGGACCATGCGCAGAGGAATATGAGTATTTAGCTCGTGCCATAGAAATAATTGAAAAGCATGAACCAATTCGCATTCACTTAAGAAATATGGAGTTTTTCAATTTTAAGAATAGTAATTTTGAAACAAAGGGGCTGGCAGGAGGAAGTTTGACATGTTTAACTACCCTTGCCACTAATCCGGATATCAATTTATATTTTCAGCAGGATATCACCACCTTTTTGGTAGAAGATATATACCCTCCTGATGGTTATAGAGACCTCGGAGCGAAGTGGACTTTTGAAGCTGAGCTGGATAGGGTGGAGATTGCTGGCTTATCCGATAAAATTTTCTTATGGGGGACCATCAGCGGTGTGAGAAATGCAAATGAAATAATCAGGTCCTACTTTAAAAGAAAGGGTCCTTTTGTCATTAATGTTCCGTTTGGACACGAAGGGGGTAACTGTTATCGTCCTATTCCAGTAGGTTCATCAATTTTAGTTGCCTTTGATACCACCCAAAAAACCATTCTTATCCATCCTCCACCTTCCCCATAACCCCCTTTTTCCATAATTTTCACTCAGGGATAGATAATCTTTAAAATTTTACCCACAAATGAAACCCCCAAAAATTTCAGAAAAAATTTGATTGGGAAAGGGGGGCAATGCGCAAAGTTGAAAAATTTAAAGAATCAAATAAAATAAACAAAAATGAGTAGTTTAGATTTGACATTTATAACTAATGAACCTCAGAAAACCCTTAAAGATAGATTTGAAGAGTTGATAAAGGATTGTAAAGAATTTGATTGTATCGTGGGTTATTTTTACTTAAGCGGATTTCACCTTCTTTATAAGGCGTTAGAAAAGACGGAAAAAATAAGAATTCTTATTGGCATAGGCACAACGCAGGAAACATATGACTTACTTAAAAATCCGAGTGACCAACTTTCTCATTACCAGGTGAAAGAAGCAATTGAAGATGAAATAAAAGAAGAACTTGATGGTTCGGATGATAGAAAAGAAATTGAGGAAGGGATTAATAAATTTATTGAATGGATAAATAATAAGAAATTAGAGATAAGGGCATATCCTTCAAGAAATCTCCACGCAAAATTATATATTGTAACTTTTAAAGAAGGAGATAGGGATATTGGAAGGGTTATTACTGGCTCAAGCAATTTCACCAGATCAGGTCTTACCGATAATCTAGAATTCAATGTTGAATTAAAAAACCGCTCTGACTATGAATTTGCTAAAAAGAAGTTTGAAGAGTTGTGGGAAAATGCGGTAGAGGTTAGTGAAAAATTTGTTCAAACACTTAATGAAAAAACATGGCTGAATCCAAATATAAATCCTTATGAGGTCTATCTTAAGGTTTTATATGAATATTTTAAAGATCAACTGGAGAAGAAAGATGAAGAGGTGTTTACAAAATATGTGCCGGAGAATTTCAAAGAATTAGAGTATCAAAGGCAGGCAGTTATAAATGCAAAGAAAATTTTAGAAGAATATGGAGGAGTGTTTATATCTGATGTAGTGGGACTTGGTAAAACCTATATCGCGGCTATGCTTGCGGGACAACTTGACGGAAGGACTCTTGTAATTGCTTCTCCTTCCCTCCTCAACGAAAATAACCCAGGTTCTTGGAAAAATGTATTCTTGGACTTTCATATTCCAGCGGATTTTGTGTCAATTGGAAAACTTGAAGATGCATTAAAGAAGACAGAACAAAGGGAGTATAAAAATATAATTATAGATGAAGCACATCGTTTCAGAAACGAAACAACAATTAGTTATGAGGATATTGCAGAGATTACAAGGGGCAAAAGGGTTATTTTGGTTTCTGCTACGCCTTATAATAACTCACCAAAAGACCTTTTAGCACAGATTAAACTTTTTCAACCTTCAAGAAAAAGCACAATTCCTGGAGTGTCCAATTTGGAAGAATTCTTTAAAAATTTAGAAAATAAATTAAAGAAGATAAACCGAGAAAAAAATTATGACGAATATCTTGAAAAAACAAAAGAAGTGTCAAAAAAAATCCGCGAAAAGGTGTTAAAGCACATAATGATAAGAAGAACAAGGAGTGACATTGAGAAATATTTTTCAGAAGACCTAAGGAAAAACAATATTAAGTTTCCTGATGTAGAGGATCCTAAACCGTTTTATTATCAATTAAATGACAAAGAAGATAGAATATTTATGGAGACGATTGAGCTGATCACAAAAAAATTTAAGTATGCCCGTTACATGCCTTTGCTTTATCTGAAAAAACCTATAAAACCTCTTGAGGAGCAATCTCAGAAAAATATGGGTGGATTTATGAAGGTTTTGCTTGTGAAACGACTAGAAAGTAGTTTTCATGCTTTTAAAAACACTGTGGATAGATTTATCAGGTCCTATGAAAATTTTATAAAAGAATATGAAAGGGGAAATGTGTATGTAAGTAAAAAATACATAAACAAAATTTTTGAACTCCTAGAGCAAGGAGATGATGAAGAAATTCAGAGCCTTGTTGATGAGGGTAAAGCTGAAAGATATGATAGCGAAGATTTTAAACCTGAGTTTAAAAGAGATCTTGAAAACGATTTGGATATTTTGAAAAAAATAAAAAAGATGTGGGAAGGGATAAAGAGAGATCCAAAACTGGAAACCCTATTAGACAATCTGGAAAATAATAAACTCCTAAAAAATAAAAAAATCATTATTTTTACGGAGTCAAAAGAGACAGCAGAGTATCTTTGTGAGAAAATAAATGATAAATTTGGCAAATCTATTGCGTTATTATTCCATGGGCAATCATCTGAAAATATCAGGGATGCTGTAATAGAGAATTTTGATGCGAGAGCAAGAAATCAAAAAGATGATTATAGAATTCTTGTTTCAACCGAAGTCCTCGCCGAAGGCGTGAACCTTCATCGTTCAAATATTGTTATAAATTATGACATTCCATGGAATCCAACGAGATTAATACAAAGAGTAGGAAGGGTTAATCGTATAGATACAAAATTTGATAAAATTTATACATTCCACTTTTTCCCTACAAAACAGGCGGAAAATGAAATTGAGCTTATAAACATTGCCCGTCAAAAAGTAGAAGCTTTTCTAACGCTTTTGGGGGATGATGCTTCTATTCTTACTGAAGGGGAACCAGTTTCTTCTCACGAATTATTTGATAAACTTACTTCTAAACAGACCATTGTTCAAGAAGAAGGGGGAGAAAGCGAACTCAAGTATTTAAAAATTATTGAAGAAATAAAAGAAAAAAATCCTCAACTTTACGAAAAAATTAAAAGCCTTCCTAAAAAAGCAAGAACTGCAAAAGCGTATAATCCTTCTTATTCAGATATCACTCCTCCAAATTCTTTGATTACCTTTTTTAGGAAAGGAAAGTTGATGAAATTCTTTGTTTCAAATGGTAAAGAAACGAAAGAAATTGATTTTCTTACTGCCGTTAAAATTTTTGAATGTTTAGAAGATGAAAAGAAGAAAACAGTACCATTGGAAAGGTATTATGACCTTCTTTATAAAAACAAAGAGGCATTTTTAAACGCTGCAAGCGAAGAGATGCCGCTTTCTAAAAAAACTGGTGGCAGAAGTTCTCATAAAGAACTTTTTAAAATTCTAAAAGCAACGCAACAGAATGGAGTGCAATTATCAGAAGAGCAAAAAGAATATTTGGAAAGAGTTATAAATTCTCTTGAAGAAGGGACTATACCCAAAAAAACAATTCAGAAGGCAATTACTGCATTAAACAAACTTCAAGATGAAATACAAAACCCATTAAAAGTAATTGGCGTTTTGCAGAGAGAAATTTCTACCACATTTCTTAAAAGCCATTATACCAAATCTCAGAATAAAGAAGAAAAAGGAGAAGTAATTTTATCGCTTTATCTGGGGTGAGGAAATGAATAGGGAGCAGGCAAAAAATCTTATAATTAGAACATTTGAAAACTCTTTTAACAGAGAGAACTACAAATTATTTATTAAAAATCTCTTAAAAAAATTTGATGAGGGGAAAACTTTTACATATCAGGGGAATTATATTCCAGATACATTCAAAAATTACATTGCTTCATTAGAGCGAATTGGTCAATACACGGATGATGGTAAAGAAATTGATTTGTTAATTGTAACTTTGAAAAAAGAAACTTCTCTTGAACGGGCAAGAACGATGCAAAGAAATTTTATCGCGTGGTATTTAAAAGGGAGTAGAGGGGGAAAATTGAAAGATGCTGCTCTTTGTGCTTTTGTCTCTCCTTATAGCGAAGATTGGCGATTTTCCCTTGTTAAAATGGAATACCGTTTTGAGGAAACCGAAACAGGAAAAAAAGTTAAGGAAGAATTCACTCCCGCAAAAAGATGGTCATTTTTAGTGGGTAAAAATGAAAAAAGTCATACTGCCCAGTCAAGATTTATTTCAATTCTTGAAGATGATAATTGGAAACCAACCCTTTCCGACCTTGAAAAGGCATTTGATGTTGAGGTTGTTACAAAAGAGTTCTTTGAAAAATATAGAGACCTCTTTATAAAGACAAAACTTGAGCTGGATAAAATTGTTAAAAACAATAAAAAAGTAAAAGAGGAATTTGAAACAAAGAGAATAAATACCGTTGATTTTGCTAAAAAACTTTTAGGACAGATTGTTTTCCTTTATTTCCTTCAAAAGAAAGGATGGTTCGGTGTTCCAAGGGGAGAATCTTGGGGAAAGGGTCCAAAAGATTTCATAAGAAGGTTGTTTAACAAAGAGTTTGGAGATTATGAAAATTTTTATAATGATATACTTGAACCATTGTTTTATGAGGCATTAAGAACTGACAGAAGCGCAGATGACCACTATTATAGCAGGTTTAAGTGTAAAATTCCTTTCTTGAATGGTGGACTGTTTGACCCGATAAACAATTTTGATTGGGTAAATGTTGATTTACTTTTACCTAATGAGATTTTTTCAAATAAAAACAAGACAAAGGAGGGTGATATAGGGGATGGGATTCTTGATATATTTGATAGATATAACTTTACCGTGAGCGAAGAAGAACCGCTTGAAAAAGAGGTTGCTCTTGACCCTGAACTACTTGGTAAAATCTATGAAAAATTAAATGCCATAAGAGAGGACAACTTTGATGAATATATAAAGATTTTGAAAACGGGTAAAAAGGATGAAGAAACGAAATTTAACAGAGAATACGGAGTTTATTACACACCAAGAGAAATAGTGCATTATATGTGTCAGGAGAGTTTGATAAATTATCTTGAAACAGAACTTGATGGAAAGGTAAAAAAGGAAGATATAGAAAAGTTTGTGAAGTTTGCAGATTTCTTTCTGGAATATGAAAGAACAGCGATTGAGAAGAAAGACAAAATAAGGAAGGGAGAGATTAAAAAGACAAAATATAACCACGAGATACCTGAAAGTATAATTGAGAATGCAAAAGAAATTGATAACCTTCTTGCAAATATAAAAATTTGTGATCCTGCGGTTGGTTCCGGGGCTTTCCCTGTTGGTATGCTCCACCAGATAGTAAAACTGAGACACCTTCTTTCACTTTATCTTGGAAGAGATACGAGTACTTATGATTTAAAAAGGCATACAATAGAAAACTCACTTTACGGAGTTGATATTGACCCTGGTGCAGTGGAAATTTGCAAATTAAGATTCTGGCTTTCTCTTGTTGTTGATGAGGAAGATTTTTATAACATAAAACCCCTCCCTAATCTGGATTATAAGGTGGTATGCGGGGATTCTTTGATAGGGGTTGAAAAGGATTTGTTCAATCAGGAAGCATTTAAAAAACTTGAAGAATTGAAACCAAAATACTTTAACGAGACGAATCCTCTAAAGAAACAAGAATTAAAGAAGGAAATTGACGAGTTAATTTTTCAAATCACTAAAGGTAATAAAAAATTTGACTTTGAAATATATTTTTCAGAGGTATTTCATGAAAAGAAAGGGTTTGATATAGTAATTGCAAATCCACCGTATGGATTTTTGAGTGGGAAGGGGAGTCCAGTAAAAAGATTTGAGAATATGGGTAAGAAAGACAAGGCTAATTATTTAAAGGAATATATAAAAAAATTAAAATTGCTTTATAAAAAGTCTTCGGAGGGTTGCTTAGATTGGTATAAATGGTTTATAGAAAGAGGATATTATTTGACAAAACCCCAAGGTTATTTAGTGTACATTACTCCAAATACTTATATTCAACTAAAAAGGTTCAAAGATATAAGAAAAATTATAGTTAAAGAAATGAGTAACAAAATAATAGTGGATTTAGGATTCGAAATTTTTGAAAATCCCATAATCCCAGTTGCAATTTTTATTTCTCAAAACACACCTCCAAAAACTCCTATAGTGCATTATTGTGATATTAAAGAGATTCCTAAACCACTAATAAAACAAAAAGGCATAAGTTTTTTTATCAAGGATAAAACTATTAAGTTGCCATTATCAAATGGTGATATAGAAATTTACAAACACCCTCTGGCGGAAAAGATTTATTCAAAGTTTAAAAATAAATTAAAAGAGTATATAGAAATATCAGAAGGCGAACATTCTCTAAATAATGATTTCTCCATGCTCCTTAATGCTAATTCATCAAATAGCATTCCTGTTATCCGAGATGATTTGATAGAAAAATTTGTTTTTGCTTCCATAGGTTACTTACCTAAAAGCTATTGTAAGAAATATAATTTAAAGCTGCATTCTGGAGAAAGATTATTCATCCGGAAAACAGGAGACAAAATCGTAGCTACTACTCTTCCCCCACCATATAGGTTTGCAATTGCACATCAGAATTTATATGTGGTTAAAAAGAGAAAAAAATCAATCCACTTAAAATTTATCCTCGCATTATTATCATCCAAGCTGCTAACATTTTTATATCAATTCGGACCTTATGGGCAGAAAAAAAGAATTATGGCACAGCTTAGAATTTACGGACTTTATTCTTTGCCCGTTCCAAAGTTAGAGGAAATCGATCAACAACCTTTTATTTTTCTTGTAGATAAAATTTTCTCTACTAAAGAGCAAAATTCTCAAGCAGATACTACTACTTTAGAACAACAAATTGACCAGTTGGTTTATAAACTTTACGATTTAACAGAGGAAGAGATAAAAATAGTGGAAGGGGGAAAATAAAATTGAAGAAACTATGGAATGTCATCCAATCCTTTCATTATTATAAATTAGACATTATAAAATATTATCATGGAAAAGGGGTCATTTTTTATTAAGGGTTTCAAGAAGTCTAAACTTTACACTGCCGCCTTCAGCCTATTCTTCAGCCTTACGCCTTAAGCCTTCAGCCTATTATCGCCTTCAGCCTGTTTAAATTGACCTGTTGGTTTGGAAGGTTTATAATTAAAATGGATGAAGGTGAAAGATGGAAATAAGGGGCTATTTTTTAGATATAAAAGATGGATGTGAATATCTGATAAGTAAAAGTAAGGATTTAATGAGGTCACAAAATGAAAATTAAACCAAGAAGATATATCGTCTGGTCAACTGATAAGGAGATAGATTTAAGAAATCCCTGGCAGAAAAAGTGGTATATAAAACAGGTTTTGACAAAAGGGAGAGCAGAAGATATTGCTGAACTTGACTGGGAAGAAATAAAAAACTTACTTCCTGAACTTGAACTTCCAGAAGACATAAAATCTCTGTGGGAGGACTATTTTGCTTCTCAAAGGTAAGGGGATTATCACCGATTTACAGAGAGAAATCTTACATATTTTTTCAAAGATTCCAGATAGTAAAATCTTTTATTTAACAGGTGGAACCGCATTAGCGGAATTTTATTTAGCCCATAGAAAATCCTTTGACCTTGATATTTTTACCACTGAAAAAGGGATTATTGTTCCTTTTTCCTATGCCTTTGAAGAGGAAATCAAAAAAAGGTTTTTTCTTAAAGTCATAAGAAGATTTGAAACCTTTGTTGAATTTGAGGTTTTAGAAAAAGAAAAAAGCACAAGAATTCAATTAGCCCTTGATTCACCTTTTAGATTTGAAAAGCCTCTTGACTCAGATATTGGGGTAAAGGTGAATGATTATAAGGATTTAATTATTGACAAGCTTCTTGCATTTTTTGGAAGAGCAGAACCAAGGGATGCAATAGACCTGTTTTTTATCTTAAAAACCGAAGATTTATGGGAACTTATAGAACTTGCAAAACAAAAGGATTCTGGATTTGACATATACTGGCTTGCTGTTGCTCTTCATAAAGTTAAAGAATATCCTGACGACATAAATGATTTGCCAGTAGAGATGATAAAAGAAATAAGTATCAAAGAGTTGAAAAATTTATTTTTAAATTTATCCAGGGAAATAATGGGTAAAATTAAAAAAAGGAAAAATGAAAGAAATGAAGAGATATAACCAAAAGGTGTGTTCATTGATGGTAAGCGGGAGCTGTTATAGGCTTTAGGCTGAAGGTATAGGCTGAAGGGATTATTTTTTATTTAAGGGTTTCAAAAAATCTAAACTTTACACTGCCACCTTTTATAACCCCTCCCCCGCCCTCCCCTTGTGAAGGGGAGGGAAAAGTAATGAAGAATTCCCCCCTCTTTATAAGAGTTCCCTTTTTCCTCCCCCTCTTTGAAGAGGGGGATTCTCAAAACCCCTCCCAATTTTTTAACTCCCCTCTTTTTTAAAGAGGGGTAGGGGGAGATTTTTTAATGAACCCCTCCCTCCCCTTTGCTCACTTAATCTTCCCCCCTCTTTGAAGAGGGGGGATACAGGGGGGGAGATTTTTGGATAACCCCTCCTTCACCCTCCCCTTGAGAAGGGGAGGGAAAATAAATTGGGAAGGGAAGGGGCAGAGTAAACAGCTCAGATACTTTCTCTCCAACTCTTCTTCTCCTTCAGCCTATTATCGCCTTCAGCCTGTTAAACAACCCCTCCCTTTAAAAAAGAAGGGGGAAAATGAGGGGTAAGGTTCATATACAAAATTATTTGACTTTTATATTTTCCTTAAATAATCTTATCTACATGAAACTTCTTCTCATACCATTGTTTCTCTTATCCCTTTCCACAGTGCCCGAAGAACTTGAGAAGGAGATGAATCTTACCCTTTCAAGGTCAATTGCTTCTTTAGCCCATGACCCATCCCTTCTTGATAGGGTAATAGGAAAAGGTGAGATAGTGATAATTGATGAGACAATTCAGGAGATTCCATGGATTTTATCTGCAGGGATAAGGGTTAATTCCTCAAAGGAAAAGATCTGGAATGCTATAGCAGATTTCAAAAACTACAATAAATGGGTTCCATCCTGTCAATCTGTGGATGTAACAGAATGGAATGAGAGGGTTGTTGACCTTGAGTATCATCTCGGTTTTAAATTTATTCTTTTACCTTTCACAGTTGATTACAAAGTCAGGCACTATCATCATCCTCCGATAAGGACAGACTGGGTTGGTATGGGGGGTGAGATAGCAAAGACTTATGGGTGGTTTGAAAACATTCCTGTGAAGGAGAACAGGACTTTGTTTTTTTATAATGTGTGGGCGATACCCGGCTCAGGATTTTTGAAGAAACTTTACGAAAAATATCCATTTCTTGATATGGGGATAAGCATTTCAGCAGGAGCTGTTTATGCGAGGAAGTTGAAGGACTATGTTGAAAAAGATAGTGCTTCACCAAATGAGGGAGAAGGTGAAAGCGTTCTTTCGGAAGAAGATGAGGCAAAGGTGATGAGGGAATTTGCCAAAAAGGGTCCCGTCCTTCTCTTTTCCCTGGGTCAGGGAAATATCATGGATATTTCAAGCTGGATCAGGCTTAAGGTTCCTCCTGAAAGGGCTTTTGATATAATTTCTGACTTCTCTTCTTACAAATACTTTGAGCAGATGCTTGAGAAGGTTAAGGTTCAGGAAAAAACGGATAATTCTGCAAGGGTAGAGTTCAAATACGATGTGAGAATTGCCATAATTAAGGTGGCTCCTCGTTTTACTCTTGAGTATAAACTGGAAAAGCCATCTCTTATTACCTGGAGATGCATTGAGGGTGATAAATACATTCCACAGGGATTTTTCAGGTTCTATCCAATGGATGACGGAACAACCCTTGTTCACTATAAAGTTACCTATGATGCCAATGAGCTCGGGAAGCTTGTTTCCCTTGTTTTGAAAATTCTTCCTGAGGGCAACCTCGCTCTTAATTCATACATAACCCAGCAGACATTGAGGGATTTGAGGGACTGGGCAGAGCTTCCTCAGGATAAAAAGATGGAAATAATGAAGAAAGGGAAAAAGAAAGATTACGAGTGATGAACCAGCTTCTTCTTTTTTCGGGAAAGAAACTTGCTGAACTTATAAGGAAAAGAGAGGTTACATCAGAAGAGGTGGTAAGGGTTCATATAGAGCATATAAAGAAAATAAATCCTGTGTTAAATGCTTTAGTGAAAGACAGGTTTGAAGAGGCAATAAAAGAGGCAAAGAAGGTTGACGAGCACTTAAGGGGAAATCCGGAGAATGTTCCACCATACTATGGGGTTCCATGCACAATAAAGGAGAGTTTTGCCTTTAAGGGAATGCCGAATTCGGGAGGGCTTTATTCAAGAAGAAATGTTATTGCCAAGGAGGACGCTCCCACGGTAGAAAGGTTGAAAAAAGCAGGGGTTATTCCTCTCGGTATCACCAATGTTCCAGAACTGTGTATGTGGATGGAGACCTATAACAGAATTTATGGAAGGACGAACAATGCTTACGATAAAAGGAGGATTCCGGGAGGGAGTTCGGGGGGAGAGGGGGCAATAATAGGTGCTGGCGGTTCTCCCTTTGGACTTGGTTCTGACCTTGGAGGTTCTATAAGGATGCCAGCTTTTTTCAATGGAATTTTCGGTCACAAGCCAACAAATGGAATAGTGCCAAATACAGGACAGTTTCCTTCAACTGATGGACCTGCCCTGAAATTTCTTACTCCAGGTCCACTTGCGAGGAGGGCTGAAGACCTGATGCCACTTTTGAGGATACTTGCTGGTCCGGATGGTAAAGACCCCTATTGTGAAGAGGTTCAACTGAAGAATCCTGAAGATGTAAAGATTGAAAAGATAAAGGTTTACAACATTGAAAGCAATGGGTTGATACCAGTTCATTCGTCGTTGAAATCAGTTCAGAAAAAATGTGTTGAGTTTTTGAAGAAAAGGGGATTGGTTGTGAAGGATGTAAAAATTGATGAACTCAAGCATTCATTTCTAATATGGAGTAGCATGCTCAATACCTATCAGAAAACTCCATTTAAGGTTTTGATGGGAGAGGGAAGGGCGATACGCCCATTTTTTGAACTCATAAAATGGATTTTTGGGCTTTCAAAGCACACATTTCCTGGAATTATGCTTTCTCTATCAGAAGGATTCAGATTCCGTCCAATCTTGAAGAAATTCGTTGAAATGGGAGAGCATTTAAAGGAAAGGCTTCAAGACCTGCTCAGGGATGACGGCGTCATTCTTTACCCTTCATATTCCCGCCCTGCGCCCTTTCACAATCGTCCACTTTTAACACCAATTGACTTTTCTTACACAGCCATATTCAATGTTCTCGGTTTTCCTGTTACTCAGGTCCCCCTTGGTCTGTCAGATGATGGGATTCCTCTCGGAATTCAGATTGCTTCAAATTTATATAATGACCACATTACCATAAGGCTTGCTTTAGAACTGGAAAGAGAATTTGGTGGCTGGCAGCCACCTGAATGGGTGAGGAGAATCTATGAAGGTGGAGAAAAAGGAAGAAATTAAAAAATTAGTGCTTCAGAATCAGAAGGATGGGAAAATTTCATGCAAAAAGGCTTTTGAGATAGCAGAATCTCTCGGGGTTCCTGTTAGAAATGTGGGTGAGGTTATTGATGAACTCGGAATTAAAATTGTAGCCTGTCAGCTTGGGTGTTTTTGAGATGATTTCTTTTGAACTGGCAAGAGAAAAAGTCCTTTCAAGTTTGAGAATGCTTCCTGCTGTGAATCTATCAATAAAAGAGGTTCAAGCAGGGATGGTTTTGAGAGAAGATGTAAAGGCTAAGGAGGATGTCCCCCATTTTAGACGCTCTGCTGTAGATGGATATGCAGTGATTGCGGAGGATACCAGGGGAGCATCTTCCGAGAACCCGGTCCGACTTTTGATTAAAGGTTCTCTTTTTCCTGGTAAATTTTTAAAAAAGAAGATTGAAAAAAATTCAGCATATCTCATTTCAACAGGGGCTCCTGTTCCAGATGGTTTAGATGCGGTGGTAATGGTTGAGGATACAGAGAGGGAGGGGGATTATGTGAAAATATATAAAGAAGTGAAAAATGGAGAGAATGTAGCTCCAAGGGGAGAGGACATTAAGAGGGGAGAGGTTGTTCTTAAAAGAGGAAGAATTCTTTCACCTCCTGATGTGGGAATGCTCGCAAGGGTTGGAAAAAAAACAGTAAAGGTTTCAAAAATTCCAGTGGTTTCTATTATTTCAACAGGAAATGAAATTGTTGAGCCCTGGGAAAAGAAGGGAAAATGGCAGATATACGATGCAAACTATTTTGCCCTTTCTTCAGCAGTGAAAGCAATGGGCTGTATTCCAGTTTTTGCGGGAAGGGCAGGGGATAGAAGAAGTGATTTGAGAAGATGTTTTAAGAAAGCATTAGGTGGTGACCTTATAATTTTTACAGGCGGTGTATCTATGGGGGATCCTGACCTTGTCAAGGATGTTCTTATTGAAAACGGTGTGAAGGAAATTTTCTGGAAGGTTGCAATTCAACCAGGAAAGCCGGTCTTTTTCGGTTTGCTCGGGAAGAGAAAGCCCGTGTTTGGACTGCCGGGAAATCCTGTATCAGCATTTATAACATTTTTGATGTTTGTGAAGCCTGCATTGTATAAAATGATGGGGGCTGATTTTAATGAGTTTGAGTTAATCGCGCATCTTGATAGTGAAGTGAAAGGGAAAAAGGACAGGACTGTTTTTCTAAGAGGGAATTTTTATCATAAAGATGGTAAACCTTTTGTCCATCCATTGCCTCTCCAGGGTTCAGGAATTCTAAAATCCCTTACAGAATCAAATTGCATAATTGTTCTCAGAGAAGGACTTTCTTCCTATTCAGAAGGGTCAGAGGTAAAGGTTATTCCGTTCAGGTTTTCTTAAAATATGTTTTTTTAATGTACTGTACATAGAGATCATTACCACTTTGTGAGTGTTTGTGAGGGGCTTCGCCCCTCACGCTCCCCATTTTTATTTTTTTATCTTTTTTGGCGAAAGGGATATGTTGA
>Ga0272445_1000095_pt1 | contig 86512 bp, 91 predicted proteins | sample YNPCB0031_FD_194404 | JGI IMG/M metagenome (GOLD analysis project Ga0272445, IMG submission 194404) | Hot spring sediment microbial communities from Yellowstone National Park, WY, United States - YNP-CB-003-1 | ecosystem: Environmental > Aquatic > Thermal springs > Hot (42-90C) > Sediment...
ACTACGAGTATACTCCCCTCTAGAGCTGCTTCGCTGAACCATGGATAGATCGGCGTGATACGCAGCCTATAAGCTTGGTAGCCGGATAATAGCGTTAACGGGAGGTTAAGCCAGATAGCGAAATCCCCATCAGACTCGACTCTATACTCCCGTCCGGCGAAGTATACATTCACCGTAGCGTTCAGCCGCTCACCCCCAGCTCTGAAGCTTCCGCTCGCGAAAACGCTTAAACCCGCTAGGGCGAGGCTTGGGAGGCTGACCGTAGCGTTTACCGGTATCCTCCAAACCGTTACGGCTAGCGATGCTTCGACAGGTGCGAAAACCCCTGATGCCGGTGTATCAACCCTAAGAATATACTTCCCATCAGGTATATCCCCAGGTGTATCCAGCCTAGCTTCGAAGGATCCATCCCCCCGCAGCTTAACTTGATAGACGCTATTAATCCATGAGATTTTAACGCTCGAGTATGGCAGCTGGCTTGGTGAGTGTACGCTACCCCTAAGGGTGAACCCCCTTCCAGGTAGAACGGATCCGACTGGCTCTACGATCAACCTCGGCTCGATGTAGAGTAGATCTACCTCGACTGCATCCGAGGTGGAGGGCTTATACCTTACCGCATCGTCGCCGGTAGGCGTATACCTAGCCTGAACAGCGATAGTACGCTTATAGATATAGGGTAGGTTCACATCAATCCTGAACGAGCCGTCCCATGATGTCGAAGCCTCAGATACCCTCACTCCATCGACGATTATCGCAACCCTCCTCCCGGGGAGAGCTTTACCGGAAGCCGTATTCAACCTACCCTCGACGCTTATCCTCCCACCAGTCCAAACAGTTTTAGGATAGGCATCGATCGATATCGATGTCTCGATAAGAACCCTTTGACGCTCGATTAAGTCGAGGAGCCTCAGAAGCCTAAGATGCATCGCATCTATAAGACGGCCTAGATCGTTAAGCCTCGCGTATACATCGCTTCGCGGTAGGCTGAAGGCTCCCGTAAGCTCATCGGATGCTAGCCTCAGCTCCCTATACGTCGCGTTAGCTAACGCTATCTCCCCCGATGCCTCTGCGAGCATTGGTTTAGCCTCGACACCCCTCCCAGAATCTATAAGCTCCTCAGCTCTATCCATAAGGCTATCAGCCCTATCTAGATGGCTAGCGATACCGTTCATGAGCTGAATAAACCTATCTACGATAAACCTTAAACCGCTCGGTATATAGGCTGACTCTAAGATTCTTAGCTCCGCCGAGACCCCTGAGAAGTTACCCCTAGCCATAGCGGTGAACGGATTCAAAACTAGTATGATTAGGAGTCTTGAGAGCGGGAGGCGTGATAACTCTGAATCGGGATCTACATGGATAAGCTTAAGCATAGCAGGGGGATACATAAGATATGGTATTAGAAGGCTTGAGGCTACAGCTAAAGCCACGATCAACACCGCGGCTATAAGCTTAGAATCCATCCCCGCACTCAAGGCTTGATTAGGATCTCCAGTACCCTCACCGCTACTATGTATGAGAAGGCTGCTAGAAGCGCTAAAGCGAGGAAGTCCATCATCCTCCTCCTAGGCCTGAATATAGCTGTTAAAGCGAAGTATATCAGTGTGAAGACGCTTACGTATGCATCAAGCCTACTCTCGCCTAGAGCCGCTAGAATCGATGTAGCAACCGTTATGAAGACTGCTAGTAGTATTAGGTGTAGATTGTTTCTATCCATTCGATAGGCTTCAACTGGACTGTTAGCTTATCCCCGATACGCTTCTCATCGGCTATCCTGATAGGCTTCGAGAGGGCTGCCGCTGCAACCTGAGCCGCTAGGCATGATGGAAGCGAGCCCATAACAACCCTAAACCTCTGGTATCCGACATCAACCCTAACCTTATAGATCTCTATTACGAGATCCTCCCCGGATCTAGTAGCCTTAACCGATTCGGCTATCTCAGAAGCTTCGACGAGGACGTAGTCTAGTAGGGCCTCGATATTCCCTCCATCCTCGATACCCGGGTTGCCTCCCCCAAACTCAACCCTAGGCGGGTTAACGATAACACCTAGGCTTCCACCCTGCCTAACGATAACCCTTCCAGGATCCTCGGCGATTGATCTAAGCTGCAACCCACCCTCAGGGATCCTCAACGGCACGTATGCTACAACCCTCCCATACGCTTCGGAGGGTATGTATATAGCCCTCCTAGCCGCGCCGACGAACTCTAGTAGAGCCTCTATATTGCTGCACGATGATTCGACTATATCTAAGACAGCCTTCCTCGGAATGGGGTGAGGCGGGGTTAAAGCCCATGATACTCCGATGATGATCAGCCCTATACCCATAGCCGTTAGAGGGATACTACCGATCAGCGTATAGGCGCCTAAACCTAGAACTAAGCCGAGAACAGCTAAAGCTAAGCCGAAGGAAGCATTCCTATCAGCCGGCAACCTAAACCACTGTAGGCCGATCCATAATCTTCCCTATTATAAGCTTCACATCCTTCTCCTCGGCTATTCTTCTAATCTCCCTAGCAACATCGCTCCTCGCCATGAGCACCACCAGTATCTTCCTAGGCTCTCTGGAGTATTTCGCCTTAGCAAGCTCAGCCTTCCTAAGGAGCTTCATTATTTCATCAACCGAATCTGCGTAGCTCGTCACCTCGCCGACTATCAGGGGATCCTCTAGGAAAAGGTTTACCTCCTCCCCATCGATAAAGCCCCTCACGAGCTCAACCCCCTCAGGTATCTCACCAGTCCTCCTCAAGCCCGCGGATAGGAACTTCCTAACAAACTCTTCGAACGTCAAACCTGCAAACCTACTCATGTCACTGAAACCGCTTATCATAGCGCCCTCCAAGGAGTCTATACGCCTCTCCAGCCTAGATTGGCTCTCCCGAATCCTCCTCTGCTCCCTCCGAACCTCACCGATAACCCTAAGCATCCTATTAAAATCCTCCCTGAGCTTAGCTATCTCCTCATCGTGGCGTTTGAACCCGGCAATCATATCGCTTCTAAGCTTAGCTATCTCCTCATCATGCCTCCTGAACCCTTCCATCATATCCTCTCTTAGCTTAGCTATCTCCTCATCATGTCTTCTGAAACCTTCCACCATATCGCTTCTAAGCTTGGCAAGCTCTTCATCATGCCTCCTGAATCCCTCCACCATATCCTCTCTGAGCTTGGCAAGTTCCTGCGCATGCATCGCTAGTATCTCATCATGCCTCTTAAAGCCTTCCACCATATCGCTTCTAAGCTTAGCTATCTCCTCATCATGCCTCCTGAACCCCTCAACCATATCCTCCCTAAGCTTAACTAGCTCTTGTGTATGCATCATCAATATCTCGTCATATCTCCTGAATCCCTCCACCATATCCTCTCTGAGCTTAACTAGCTCGGCTTCATGCCTATCCAGTCTCTGGAGTATCTCCTCAAACCGCTCATCATGCTTCTCCAATCTACTGAGGATCTCCTCTAACCCAAGCATACCTGCTACGGCATAGCGGAACTCCTTATCCTCCCTTAAGAGGGTGAATATCCTAGCCTTAAGCTCGCTAAACTCCATCAGACGATCACTTACATAACTATAAGCATAGAGAGCGGCATATATACGCTTCGCTTCCCAGGTTTTCTTCAGCCGCTTTTAGCCGATACCTTCAATTTCAACAGCGTAAACTTTCTATATGCGGATACTAGTAGGAGTGAGGCTACTAGTATCGTAAGCGCGGCGACTACAGGGCTTAACCTTATACCCCACGGGGTGTAGTTCAGTATTAAGCCTACTAGTGGGACTAGTGCTAGGCTGAGCCCGATCGATAGTGCTAGCCTCTCCAGCGGGCTTAGCGAGCCTTCATCTGGGTATAGGGCTTCCACTAGGGAGTATCCGGGTAGGAATAGGACCATTACGCTTCCGAGAGTATACCTCGCAATCCTACCAGCTATATATAGGCTTGAGAGTAGCTGTCGAGCTACACCATCTAGTATGACCGCCTGCCCCGGTAAACCCGACGATTCTGTGAGGTAGATGCATATAGCCCCGAATAGTAGCATCGATGATGCGGCGATGAAGCCGGCGTTATACCTTGAGAGGAGGAATCCTAGGAAGGTTCTAGGCGGGTTCGGATCCACTATCTCGATAGCCCCTGATCTAGCCATCCTGTAGAGCTCCCTCGCAGCCGTGCGGGCATCCTTAGCAAGCGGCTTCGACCCCTCGATAAGATCGCTAACCCTAAGCTCCCCGGTGGATTTAGCAGCCCCCCTCCGTCCACCCCCACCTGAAGATTTATGCTGCACAACCCTCCACTCCCTATGCCTCCTAGCCCAGAGGAGCCATATGTTACTCCTTAGGTAGAGGTAGAGGGCTAGGGATATGGAGGAGAACACCGCTAGAGCCACGATGGTCGTGTAGAGCCTAAACCTGCTAGCCTCAACCCCAGCTCTGGTAACCTCCGGTTCGAGAGCGGATACCCTATCTAGGAGGCTATCCATCCCGCTTAGATCGCCGTTATAGGCATACTCTAAAGCAGCGTTCAGCAGGTCTATCATCTCGGAGACATCACCACCAGCATCCTCAGCCCTCCTGATAGCTAGATATGCATCTGCAATCCTAGACTCTGCATCCTGGCTTATCGTAGATCGCTCAGACCTACCGACCGCTAGAAGGGATCTGGTAACGTTTATCCAGAGCTGATTCCACCTCCCATGATACTTGAAACCCCCGGCGGCTTCATCGTAAACCCACATCTCGAGGATAAGCCTAGCGTTAACGGTCGGCTCGTAGAGGGTTATATTCACCGGTATAATCCTCGAGGAGTTATGTCCTAGGATAACCCTAATATCGGTTAGCGGCTCGGCTGAAAGCGGGATCGAAGAGTTTATGGTAGAGGATTTATCCCCAACCTTAACGAGGATCCTATAGTACATCGTCCTACCCTCATGATTCCCGACGTAGACGTTCAATGGTATCGGCATACCGGCGACAACCTCCCTTGGATAACCCCCTATCTTCCCAGACGGTCCTAGGAGACCGAGCTCGCTGAAAGGCTCGGTAACCCTCCCGATGGAGAGAGCTTGAGCTCCCGCGAATATGCCTACGACGATAATTATAGCTGTTAGAACCGCTAAGACCTCCTCATCGAAGATCCAGCTTGTTAGCATACCCTCCCTACCGGATACCCCTCCATGATGGATCCATCGAGATAAGCCCTATAGCCGTAAACCCCGCCTAGGATAGCATCGTTAAACCTATGAGCGGATTAGCTAATCGAAGACCTATAGAGAGCGTATTATAGGAATCGATGCATCCAGGTTATACTTATCTAGGATCGACGGTATCGGAGCTACAGCTTACGAGAAAATGCCGGGATGGTTTACTCAAGTATGATCGATGAAGCGTTTATCCCTCTCTACCCTTCTCCAGAGGTTTCCCCGCCTTTAGATTCTCCCTCGATCTTCTTAAGCTCTCCCTCTATCTCCTTCTCTATCTCTTCGATAGGCTTGGGTGGTGGTGTCGTTGCGAGTGTGTATCCTATCCATGCTAGTATGCCTAGTACTGCTCCGACTGCTATGAATCCTGTTAGCTGTAGTGTTATCATAGACCACTCCGATAGGAATACTAGCCACCCATAGACCAGTATACCTAGGATACTCGCAACGCATATCAGTGCTCCGATAGCTTGATCCCTACTCACACCTATCACCCCATCCTGAACGGTTCGTTGAGATGCATGAAGCCTATGTATAGCCTATAGGATTCATCCATAAGCCATAGCCTAACCTGCGGTGCGTATCTGAAGACCCCCATACGCTCGAAGCATGCGAACATCTCGCGAACCCTCCTCCAACCAGCCTCCAAAGCCCTAACCCTAGGAGGAGATAGAAGCATAATTATACCTCTAAGCTGGGATACCACAACCCTACCAGATATAACACCGACACGCCTAGCGAACGCGAGGCATGCTCTAAGGAAACCCCTCTGAATCTTCGTAAGCCTACGAAGCATACCACTACGCATACCAACCCTAAAACAACGATCAAGCTCAGAATACGAGATAGGACTATCCATAGATCCACCGCTCCTAGGAGGAGCCATCGCTAGAGACACATATATCGAAATCCGTAATTTCAATAGATATAAAACTTACGGTTCTGGGGATGAGCAAACGGAAAAGTTTATATAGGACTCTATGTAACTTTTAGAGACCTAGAGTTCCTCTAGGTTCGCCGCCCCGGTTCAACCCCAACCCTCCTGGTGGAGGGTTGAGCTGGGAGTGGCGTTTAGGGTGGGTTATCTATGCCTCATAGGCGTTCTAGTCGATCGATCGTTAGGCGTAGTCTGCGTCGTCTGATACTCTGCGAGCTTAGGAGGTCTTCGCTCTTCGATCGCGATAGCCGGGAGAGGATCCTGTTGAAGCCGGTAGCGGTGTTCGATAGGGGTGAGGTGCTCTACGGTACGAGGTATACGAACCCGGTCTACAGATCGCTCCTGGAAGGCGATATCTATGAGATACTCTAAGCCCATCTACATCTTAGCCGTAATATCGCTTACCGTAGCCTTGATAGTATCGATTGTATACGATAGGCTTGATCTATCCTACGCTATCCTATCGATATTGCTTGCGATCGTAGGTGTTAGGGTATGCAGGAGAAGGGGTTGAGAGCGTTAAGCCTATCGGAGAGGATCGATGTGAGGAGCTTCGTAGAGGTTTCGAGCGATAAGCTTAGGAGGATAGCTCTCGGTTTGAAGCGTAGAGACCCTCTAGCATCGGTTAGATCCGTCTACAGCTTCAACTCTAGGAGTATAGGCTACCCGTTCACGGTGGATGGGAAGCCATCCCACGGATACAGGGTGGAGGTATTCCCGTGGCTGAGGTTCGGATCACTATTCACCGTATACCTTAGAAACTGGGAGGGGGACTACGCTTGGCTTAAGCCTAGTATGGTGGTCGATATCGGGTACGGTATATGCGTGGATACATCTAATCTATGCACCACCCTGCTGAGGATAATAGGTGTGGAGGCCTCCACCGTGATAGGCGTCGTGAAGCCTAGGGGTAGCGATAGATTCTACGGGCATGCGTGGACGAAGACCCTTGTAGGAGGTGAACAGTACCTACTCGAAACCACTATACACGATAAACGTAAATCCCCCAGCCCCATACCCTCACGCGATCTAGATAAGCTTCAGCTAGAGTATGTGGAGGCTGCATCCTTCGATGAGCGTAAGATCGAGTTTGATGAAGACGTCTGGCGTAGATACGATCTGACGCTTAGCAGGATAGCTAAACCGGAGGCGATGCTATGAGCGAGGAGGAGAAGATAGTACTTATCTACAGATCCTACGGATACGCCGATACGCTCAAACGCCTATCAGAGGAGGCTCGGAGATCCATCGAGGAAGCTGAGACGCGGATACTATCAGATCTACTATCGAGCAGCATCGGATCCAGGCTACTCGAGAAAATCAGGGTTATCGTACGGGAGGAGGTGGAGAGGGAGATCCATAGCTCCGGCTATGGAGATCCCCGCAGACGCTATGGAGAACCTATGGAAAAATACGATGGAAAAACCTAGGGGGGGTATAAAGCTGTATGCCTAAACTCTCCATCCGTATAAACCCTCTTACGATCTGCATACCAGATGAACGTCTAGCCATATACGAACGCATCAAAGCAGCTCTACGTAGAGCTGAATCCATAGCGAACGATCGGCGTATCGATATCAAGTACCGGCTCGAAGCCCTGAGGCTCATAGCCTACGTAGGCCAGGTTATGGCGGGTGTATTGAAGGATGCTCAACTCGACGAAATCGATTCTAGGCTACGCAAGCTTGAGGAGGAAGCTGGAGCGTCTAGAGCGTAGAGCATCCAAGTCGAGAATGACTGCATCCATCCCAGATGACCCCGTGGAATTCGCGGCGAAGATCCTAAACTTCAAACCTACACCCTACCAGGAGAAGCTTCTACGCGATGAATCGAAGAGGATCGTCGTCAGGATGCCCAGACAATCTGGTAAGACATCCATCATAGCTCTGAGAGCCATATGGTTTGCGGTAACGCATCCTAAAACGCTCTCCCTCATAGTCGCCCCCTCACTTAGACAAAGCATGATAATGATGGATAAGGTTCACGGCTTCCTCATGTCTATGCCTCAAAACGTGAGGCGTAGCCTTGTGATGAAGCTTCAACGGACTGTTGTAAGGTTTAAGAACGGAAGCCAGATAGTCGCCTTGCCTTGCAGTGTCCACCTGCTCAGAGGCTATTCAGCCCATCAGGTTTTGATAGATGAAATCGCCTTCTTCAGGGATGATGAGACGGTAGTATACAGCGTTATTTACCCGATGCTTTCGACGACCGATGGGGTTTTAATCATGAGTTCGACGCCCTGGGGTAGGGACTCCGTGTTTTACAGGGCTTGCCAGGATCCGGCTTATAGTAAACACGTGGTTACTTGGCGTGAGGTTGTCGAAAGCGGGTTGGTGAAGCGTGAGTTCATAGAGGAGATGCGTAGGGTGCTCCCACCTGAGCGTTTCAAGAGGGAGTTTGAAGCAGAGTTCGCTGAGGATGAGGCATCATACTTCCCGCAGGATCTGATAGCGAACTGTATACATCCGGATCTTGAATACTACGATTTCGAATCCTATCCATCGGGAGTATTCTACGCAGGTGTGGATTTCGGTAAGTATAGGGATTACTCAGCGGTGGCGGTGGTCGAATCTAGGGATGATGAGCTGTACCTCATCCACGCGTATAGATTCCCGCTTGGGGGGTCGTATGCATCCGTGGTAGGATATGTTAAAACGCTATGCGAGAGATGGGATTCGATAGTATCCGTAGCGGCTGATCAGACTGGTGTAGGTGAGTACATAGTCGAGGATATGCTGAACGCGGGTATACCCGTCGAGGGGGTTGTCCTGACGCAGCAGAGGAAGGAGGAGATACTAGGCTATATGAAGCAGCTTATGATAGAGGGTAGATTATTCGTACCCTACGATCCAGACCTGATATCGGAGGTAAACGTCGAGAAATACAGCTTAGCTAGGGATGGACGTATAACGTTCTTCCACGATGAGGGAGCTCATGATGATAGGCTGTGGGCTTTAGCCCTAGCCGTATACGCTTCTAGGGGTAGGATCGTATCGGTCTCGAAGGGTAGACGTATACTTAGAGCGGTGAGGCGTCTCGCATGTCTCGTATCAGGAGGCTAGTCGAAGGATTGGCGGGTAAGCCTAGGGGTTTAGCCGATATCCTACCCTCCATATTCAGGGGTGAGGCTAGACTTGAAGCTAGCCTCGAGGATCTGGAGAGGTTCTACAGGGAGGATCCCGTAGCGCATTCAGCGGTGGATATGTACGTTGAGTTGATAGTTGGATCCGGCTACTATACGGTAGCCGAGGATCAGAAGGCTAAGGATGTTGTGGACGGGTTCGCCGAGAGGGTCGATATGGATAGCTTGCTCCGTGAATCCGTCAGATCCATGCTGATATACGGGGATGCGTTCGTGGAGAAGGTGTGGAGCGGATCTAGGCTTATCGATCTAAGACTCCTACCGAGTAGAACCGTTAAGATAAGGCGTAACGAGTATGGTGGGGTCGAAGCGTACATCCAGACCGCTAGGGGTAGGACCGTGGAGTTCAAACCAGATGAGATCATGCATCTGAGATACAACCCTGTAGGTACATCCGCATACGGTCTCAGCCTCCTATACCCAGTCGTAGGTCTGCTGAAGGCTAAGCGTGAAGCCGTGGAGAATATGGGTATGATACTAGCTAGATACGCAGCCCCCAAGATCATATGGAGGGTGCCTAGCCAGCCGGCTCTAAAGCAGCTTCAAGGCATACTTGAGGGGTTGAAGCCAGATGAGGATATCATAATAGCCGGGGATGTAGATTTCAAACCGGTCACCGTCGATCCGCGTGCGAGATTCGAATTCTACTACGAATACCTCGATAGGCAGATCTTCGAGGGGCTTCAGGCTCCGCTCCTATCGTGGCTCCGCAACGCTACGGAGGCATCGGCTAGAGCTATGCTGGATACGGTGGATCGAAGGGTGGCAGGTATGCAGCGCTATCTTAAGCGTAGGATCGAAGCAGAGGTTTTCAAGCCTTTGATCGAGGCTGAGGGTTTAAGCGAGGTTCCGCGATTATACTGGGGTCTACCCCGTACGAAGCTGGATGAAGTTACGCTCGATGATGTAGCGAACCTCGTACGTAGCCTAGTTTTGGATCCGGGTGAGGCGCGTAGATGGCTTGCGAGGATGGGCTTCCCGGTGGAGGTATCAGAATCCATAGGGAGGTATAGGGTGTTCAGGGCTAGGTGGATGGAGGATATCGACGAGATCTACCTGCTGCTATCCGATCCGGGCGACGCCGACCCGGCTTCGATGAGATACGTACCCGTGGATTCTGAGAGGGGTATCTACATGGTCGTAGCGTATAGCAGATCTGCAGGGGTTAGGATCGTGTATAAGATCGGTTTCGAGAAGGCTAAGGGTTGGACGATCGATGATGCTAGGAGATGGTACGAATCCAGCTTCCCACGCGTATACGAGAAGCTCAGGGTGCAGGGCTGTGAAGGCTCTCAGAACGATAATCGATGTTAGGAAGGGTATGATATTCCACATCCTATTCGGCTTACTAGCCGGTATACTTGGATGCAAGCTCGTATTCACGTTGATATTCCTATTCAAGCAGGTGTTGGATCTCCTATCCGGGGAGGATCCATCCATAGTATCGGGTGAGGTAGCCGAGTATGCTTCAGGGTTGATCGCCGGTCTAATAATCCGCATGGTGGTGATCCTATGAGGAGGGATTGGGTTGTATCGGTTGAAACGCTACTCGAGAAGCCTATCAGGATCAGGGGCTACGCTATACATGCAGGTACGACTAGGAATCTCAACCGCTACCTGGAGGATGAGCTTATCCGTGCAGCTTCAACCCTGAAGGGTGTACCAGTCTATCTCGAGCATATATCAGCCTCAAACGCCGTCGGTAGGGTCGTGGATGCATGGTACGATCCAGATGAGAGGGCTATAGTGTTCGAAGCCGAGATCCACGATGAGGAGGTAGCCGGGAAGATCCGGAGGGGGTTGATCAAGCATGTATCGATAGGAGCAGACTACGAGATCCTCGACCTCCAGGATGGGGTTCGCATCCCTCGCGATATCGCATTCCGTGAGCTAAGCCTCGTAGCGGTCCCAGGCGATCGCGAGGCGAATATAGTCATGGTTATGGAGAAGCTAGTCGAGGTAAGCTCTAGAGAGGAGGGAAACGGGTGTAACGGTAGCGGATCAGGTGAGGAGAGGGCGGTACGATACCAGAGGTACCCCCTAGCACCCGAGGAGCTGGATTGGGATGCGGATGCGGCTGAACAACGCATAAGAAGGTGGGCTTCGAGCGATGGATCCGGGGATAGGGATAAGATAGATTGGGGTAAGTACCGTATGGCTTTCGCATGGTACGATGAAAACGCTCCGGATAACCTTGGATCCTACAAGCTACCGCATCACGACGTTATCGATGGTAGGCTTCATACGGTGTGGCGTGGGGTAGCGGCTGCTATGGCTGCATTGATGGGTGCTAGGGGGGGTGTGGATATACCAGGGGAGGATCGTAGACAAGTCTACAACCATCTCCGAGCTCACTACGAAGACTTCGGTAGGGAGCCTCCAAGCTTCAGGGAGTCGAAGGGTGAAACCTCTGAATCCGGTGATATGAAGCTCCGATCGATAGGAGCTGAATCCATGTCTCCAGAGTCTATGAGCCTGCAACCCCAGCCTGCAGGCGAGCCTCCTCAGAGTGCTGGGGGAGCTGTGGGAGGTGTAGCTGAGGGGATGAGCGAGTCTATCCAGCCTAAGGGGTTAGTAGTGGATGAGGGTGAGGGTTCGAGGGCTAGGCTTGTAGAATCGGTGAAGCGTAGCCTTAAGGAGCAGTGGGAGAAGCCTATATCGCTACCGTCTACGCCTACGGCTAGGATAGCTACCTTCGTCATAAGGAGCGATGCCGTCGAAGGTAGACCTGGGGATGTGGTGAATATACCGTATGTCAGGGACTTCGATCTAGATGTGCTATCAGATGTAGGTGGATCTCTAACCCCTAAGACCGGGTTGTATGGTACGGTTCAGACTGTTCTCAAGGAGGCTGCGGCTACCGCGAATATACCCTACGCGGATATCGAGAAGCTAACCGAGGATATACTAGCGAGGCTTGAGGAGAGGTTCGTGGATGGTGCTTTGAGAGCTATCGATAAGCATATACTCGATACGTTGATAGCCGATGCGAACGTACCTGAACTCGATAAGAGCGGTGCAGCCGTAAACTTCGATGCAGACTGGGTGGTTGAAGCTTTATCGCTTATGATGACTCAAGGTAAATCCGTCGAGCCTGGGGACTGCATACTCGTGATAAATAGCAAGATGTACGAAGCGTTGATCAAGGATATAGCGGCTACACAGCCCCTAGCATACGCGAGACCGGATATAATCCAGAAGGGTATACTGACAGAGTTCCTAGGCGTTAAAATACTTGTAAGCAACTATCTACCTGAGTACGATGCTGCAACCCATAAGAGGAGCGCATACCTGATACATAGGGATGCCATAGTATTCGCACCGAAGAGGGAGCTACTGATGGAGACATTCAGGGATACGGTAGCTAGGGTGGTGAAGCTAACAGGAAGCATAACGTTCGGTATAGCGGTGATCGACGATAAAGCCGTAGTCGAGATAAAGACGCCTGTAGCGTAAGCTTAGAGCCTCCTTCGAACCCCGCATTTCTCCACAACATTTCGCGGTGTCCTCTATGAGCTACGCATCGGTACAGAGTGTACTCGATCGTATCGGTAGACTGGGGTATCAAGCCTTCGGGTTCGGCGATAGCCAATCCTTCGAATCTTATATATCTGATCTCATAAGCAGGGCTTCGAGGATGGTGGATCGATACTGCTGTGTACCTGACAGATTCTTCGGAGGCGGATCCAGCGTAGCCGTATCCTACAGCGGCTCGGATATCAGTATAGATAGGAGCGGGAAATGGTATGTGATACTACCCTACACACCGGTTATATCGATCGTAAGCGTGAAAGTAAACGTAGGGGATGATAGGAATCCTGTATTCGAGGATGCGGATTACACGTGTATCGGCTCTGTAGTATACATTCACGGTAATCCGAGTAGGCTTCTAGCACGATCGGTTTACTTGGAGTATACGGCTGGATATACGTCTACACCCCCGGATATATCGCATATAGTAGTAGAATCGGTAGCGTCGTTCCTACTAGAGTATCTAAGGTTCATGAGGAGTGAGAGGGTTGATGCACCTGTTCTGCAGCCTAGAAGTGTGGAGATACTGGATCGATACAGATGCATACCATTAGCTAGGGGGTGAGGTGATCTGTATCGTAGAGGTATACGTTAGATCGGAGAACGCTGAGCTTTTCCTGAGGCTACGTGGTAGGCTTAGGGAGCTTACACCAGCGGTATCCGAGAGGTGGAAGCCTATACTCGAAGAAGTCCTGCGTAGACATGCACCGGTACGTACCGGTAGACTTCGAAGCGAGATAGCCGTGGAGACCCATCCAGATGGGTTGAGGATAACCGCTCCCATACATATGCTCTACCTATCGACAGGTACACGTCCGCATATCATAGAGCCTGTAGAAGCTAGGGCGTTAAGGTTCGAAGTAGAGGGAGGGGTCGTATACGCTAGAAGGGTTCGTCATCCGGGTTTCCCTCCCCATCCATTCCTAGAGTTCGCGTTAGATGAAGCTCTAAGCATACTACCTGGGATCGTAAGGGAGGTGTTGGAGGATGCTGCGAGAGGTTGAGGACTCCATCCTAGATCTACTTAGATCCGATACCGAGCTGAACCAGAAGATAGCTGCATGGTATAGGGGGTTCCCGAGGACCTTCGAGAAATACCCGTACGTAGTCGTAAACTGGGTTGGAGGCGATGTCGAGTATACCGGGAAGATCTACGTGTACCGCAGCCGGTACGAGGTAATCGTCGTCGATCTTAGATCCGATCCCGGGGATGCGGAGGTAAGCGTTATGGATCTAACATGGAGGATCTACAACGTATTGAAGGCTAATCCCACCCTCAACGGATCGGCGAAGGACTCTAAGCCCGTACGATGGGATGCGGAGGGGATAACGACCGAGAGGGGAAGCCTCAAAGGCGGGAGGATAATACTCGAAGCAACCCTATACCCCTGATTTCATCCGGGCTATACAGGGCTTAGAGCCTCGGATAGGCTCAAGCCCGTAGACCGAATCGGAGGAAAAGGAGGTGGGATTGGAGTATGAGTAGCGTGCTATTCAGGTTGGCGAAGGGCTTCATATACGGCTCGGCTATAGGGCTGTTCTTCGCTACAGCGATATATCTACTTGCGACCGCGGTAGCGAATCTAGGATTCCTAACAGTGGATCCGACGTTGCTAGCCGGTATAGTGTTCGGTGCAGGCGTGGTATCCGGCGTAGCACACGAGTACAGCGGGTGGCTCGAAGAGAAGGGCGGGGAGTAGATGGAGGGTGCATAGATGTCCGTGCCTCTGATCGGTAGAGAGGCCGTGGTCAAGAAGGATAACGTCGAGATAGGATACCTCACGGGTCTAACCCTAGGCATCGACATAGACCTGATAAAGGCATACAAGATAGGATCCGATAAGCCGATTGTTCTATCGGCCGGGAACAAGACTTTCACCCTCAGGATAGATAAGATGTACATCGATAACGCGTACGCCAGCGATGTGCTAGGCGGCACACCGGTATCGATAGAGGTTCAGCCGGCTGGCACCGGTGTGGGTAAGCCGAAGATAACCCTATCGAACGTGGTGTTTACAAGCTGGGAGCTGAGCGTGGAGCAGGACGGCGTCATCATGGAGAGAGTGGAGGGAGAGGCAGGCGATATAACGTTCGCAACACAGTAGCAGCGATAGCGTAGATAGGGTATGAAGCTATGAGCGAAAGGGTTGGGGAGTATAGGCGCAAGCTGGAGGAGCATGAGAGGAGGGAGGGGGAGGAGCTTAGAAGGATAAGGCTTGATGACCTTCTATCCACCGGTCTACGCGAAGCTGTCATACCGGGGCTGGGAGCTATCCAGTACGGTCTGCTGACCGTGGAGGATTGGCTCAAGCTATCCCGGATAGAGGATAGGAGCGAGCTTACCGTAGCAGTCGTAGCTATGATGCTATCTAAAGCAGATCCGAGCGTAACCGTCGAGAAGGTTAAAGCGCTACCTCTAGCGGTCTTCAACGCTTTAGCCGAAACGCTATCAAGGGATATAGTAAATTTTCGTATCGAAACATGAAGCGCCTCATCCGTAGCAATACGCTGCTGCAGGATGTATGCTTCGTATCCTGGTTCTACGGCTACAGCCTATACGACGTCCTATCGATGCGCTACGAGCTGTTCATGCTCCTACTAGCGTGGGCTGAATGGTGGATGAGTAGGGGTCGTAGAGGTGGGAGGATTTGATGCATCCACTCCTACCCGTACTCGAGGTTTCTGTAGAGTATAAGCCCATCGTGAGGACTGGTAGACGGGTTCTGGATGTAGTTAGAGCCTTCGGTCTAGGCGAGAGGAGTGAGCACTACACGATCTTCAAGGATTTCAAGCTTGAGTGGGATGACCCAGCGGTCATCTATGTAACCGGAGAATCCGGTGGGGGTAAGACTACGCTTCTGAAAGCGTTCAAGAACCTCTACGGGGATAGATGCGTGGATATGGATGATGTAGCAGTCGACGACGGCGAGGTGCTATGCGAATCCATAGGCATGGATACAGGGGAGGCCCTATACTTTCTAGGCATAGCTGGACTCGGGGAAGCTATGCTATTCGTTAGAAGCTACGGCGAGCTATCGGCAGGTCAGAAGTACCGCTACAAGCTTGCTAAGACGTTCTACAAAGCCGTGGTCGAGGGTAGGGATGCTATAGCGATCGACGAATTCTGCAGCCTACTGGATCGTTTAACCGCTAGAGCCGTAGCGTACACTGCTCAGAAGTTTGCCCGACGATTCGGTAGGACGCTTATAGCTGCATCGAGCCACACAGATCTAATCGACGATCTGAACCCGGATATAATCGTGGTTAAGCCGTTCCTGAAGCCACCGGTCGTAGAGCGTAGAGAGTATGAGCCTAAACCCTTCAGCCTCCTATCCGAGGTATCGATAACGGAGGGGGGCGTCAGGGATTACAGGGAGCTTGAGGTATTCCACTATAAAGGCTTCACCCCCGCGTACATCGCGAAGATATTCAAAGCTCTATACAGAGACGGGAACGTAGGCGTAATCGTATACAGTTATCCGCCTCTCGAATCCAAAGCGCGTAGGAGGGTTTTCGGATCAAATCTACGAGATTACGCTAAATCAGGTAGGCTATTGAGGATCAGCCGTGTCGTCGCCCATCCATCGTGGAGGGGTGTAGGGTTGGGTGTCAGGCTTGTATCCGAAACTCTTCATCTATGCGGAGCCGATATAGTCGAAACCGAGGCGGCTATGGCTGTGTATAACCCCTTCTTCGAGAAAGCAGGTATGAAGCTCGGATCGATCGAAGAGGTACCGTACACTGATAATCACAGGCTTCTAGATGATACGCTTAGGAGGTACGGCTTCGATCCCATGCTAAGGATATCATGGCAGCGTATCTACGAATGGCTATCTAATCTAACGTATGAGGAATACGTGAAGCTTCAAGCAGATCTATACAGGATCCAGGCTCCGAAAGCCTACGGAGATCTTCTACGCAGGAAGCATATGCTTAAAAGCGGGAGCGTATCTAGGCGTAGGCTCGCTACGTATATACATCGATACCCTGTTCCAGGTACACAGATAGCATACTACTACTGGGTTAACCCACGGGTTGAGGCTGCGAAGAATGCCTGAGGATATGGGTGGCAGGCTCCTGGAGGCGATCAGGTATGGCTGAACGTGTAACGGTGGATATCGTCGTGAGAGCTGTAGACGAGGCTACAGGTAGCCTTCGAAGTATAGCCGACGCTGTGGAGGATAACGTAAGCCGATTCGATAGGCTGAAGGGCTCCGTATCACGTCTATACGATGCTTTCTCATCCGCCGTGGATATCGGTATGACGATCTACAACTTCATGCAGTCTCTCGAGAACGCTAACATCCGCGTCGAACTAGCTATGAACCGCGTCGAGGATCAGCAGAGGAGGGTAGCAAGGCTGCAGGAGGAGCTAGCATCCATAACCAGTAACCTAACTATAGCTCAGGAGAAGCTTGCATCCCTGGAGAGCGAGAGGAGCATACTGCTGGATAGGCTCGCCGCGGCTCAGGAGCAGCTGAACGCTAGGAAGAGGGAGTATCAGGATGCGCTGGCTAGGGTATCGGAGCTTCAGGAGCTGGTCAGGCAGAAGGAGATAGAACTTAAGGAGGCTAAGACTGTTCATCGAAGCGAAACCGAGCTGGTGAAGCAGAAGGAGATAGAACTAGCATGGGCTAGGAGCATGCTATCCGAAGCTACCGGTGAAGCTAAGCGTATAGCCGATCTACTCAGACAGAGCGAGAAGGAGGTTAGAGATATACAGTCTGAGCTTGACGCCAACACGAAGGCTCTAGCCTCGACGCATAGCTTCATAGCATCGCAGACCGAGGCTAGACGCAGAAAGGAGGAGGATCTAAGAGCCGCGGAGGAGGATTTAAGGCTAGCGCAGGAGAGGCTAGCGAACATGCAGAACAATCTAGCTAGCCTCTACATGACCTTCGCCCTGACGACTATACCATCAGTGGTAGGAGGAATCTTCAACCTCGTATCGTCTATATCCGGTGCAGGGGGGTTGATGCATACGCTCACGACTGTATCCGGGTTGATATCTACATCTGTAATCCCGTTGCTAGCCAACCCTCTGACGCTGGCGATAGTAGGCGTAGCCTCAGCCGTAGCAACCCTATACCTTGCTTGGCAGAATAACTGGCTCGGGATAAGGGATACTACGAGTAGCATCGTATCCTGGCTCCAGTCGAATCTAGCATCGTTCATAAGCTCTGTTATATCTGGATGGGAATCCTTCACCTCGACGCTATCGAGTATATGGATAGCTATGGCGGATAGGTTGAAGTCGATATGGGATAGCACCGTCGGAGCGATCTTGAACGCTATCAGAGGATTCATCGACACCGTGAAGGAGGCTTTCGAATCCATGTTCAGATGGCTTATAGGTGGAAGCATCTGGATCGATCTATGTCGTGGGATCGTAGACGCCTGGAATAGCATCGTTACGCCTCTCGCAGATGCGATCAGAGGATTCTGCGGCATAGTGGTTAGGGAGTTCGATTCGATGAGGAGGAGCGCCGAAGCTATATGGGGTGATCTCGTAGGTAGAGCTCAATCGGCGGCCGCGGGTGTGATGAACGCTATAGGTAGCGCCGTCTCATCGGCTACGAGCGCTCTGCAAAGCTTCGTCGGTAGCGTTGCGAACGCTATGAGCAACGCCTGGAACTCTATACAGAACTTCACATCATCAGTATGCTTCGCACACGCTATCCGTGAGGCCGTCGACTCCGCCAAGAGGGATCTAGATAGGTTCGTAGATACCGTCAGCGAGAGTATGGGCAGAGCAGGCGGGGAGGATAAAGTCCTCGGTATAGGCTTAGCGGGAGCCGGCAGGGTACCGATGGATGGTGTACCCTATCCTCCGGTAGCCGCATCCGTGGTAGTTAACGTAAACGCTCCCTTAGTGAACGTGGAGGGTTCAGCGGATAGACAGACTGCGGAGTTAGCTGCCAGCCTAGTAGCCGAGAAGCTGAAGACAGTTCTCATAGAGAAGTCCTCGAGCGCAGCTCCCACGAGTAGGATCCGTATCGCTAGGATGGTGATCTAGGTATGCTGCTGAGCGAGATGGTTAGGAGGATAGCGGATGAACAGGTGCTCCACGATGATGCAAGCACATACAGCAGAACCGGGACGTATAATTGGACGACGGTGGTATCGAAGACGGTAACGCTCACGAAACAAGCGATAGTCTACATATCCTTCACAACGGAGAGGCTGACATCCACGTCGTATGGTGCGGGTAGAGTGCTATTAGGGGATACACCGATCGCAAGCTCGGGAGCCGCAGAAGCGGGGGTACCTTTTACGAGGGTATGCTGGATCCTCCTCGACCCGGGGACTTATACGTTTAACTTCCAGCTATCCTGCTTCCAAACCAGCTACTCTACGGATGGCATGAAGGTTTCAGGTATCAAGATTATCGCCTTCAACTTCTCCGATAAAAGCAAGGTATCCTACAGCGGTAGCGCCAATGTAGCGCCCGGCGCGACAGCTACGATCATAAACCAGAATTTTACGTTGCCGACGGCGAGAAGGACGGTGGCTGGAAGATTGAAGCGTATACCGATATTCCTTTTCGCCTACCTCACGGCGGGGTCGAGGGTAAGCGTCGTGAAGAATCCGGGCGAGAGCGACGACTCGGATAGGGTTAACTGGAAGATCCTGATAAACGATACGCAAGTAAGTTGGACGGAGAGAGCGAACGATAGAGGTACAAGCTCCTCAAACCTGACTTACGGTGCGGGAGCCTACGGATTATACGCCTATCCCTTCGACGCGGGATCCACGATAAATATAAAGATAAATGCTACAAACACATCGACGACGACTACATATACATGTACAGCGTATATAGCGATCCTCGCCTGCCCATGGATTATACCGGCGATCGAGTATGAGCCGATCGCCTTAGAGTTCCCGCAAGGCTCAACCCTCTACATCGTAGCAGAGCCTTTGCAAACCGATCCTACAAAAACGATAAAGCTAGGCAGGAGGAGGGGGATAAGCTTCGGAGACACGACAGACTACTATAGCACGGCGACCGGTGCAGGAATCCTAATGTGGAATTACACCTTCGAATCTGTCGAAGTATCAAGCTGCACCCTGCTCGTAGCAGGATACGGCGGATGCATATCTATCATAGCAGTTGACGTGAGGGGTTAAGAGCATGATCAAAATAATTCAGGTTACAACTAGGCATGGGGAAACAATACTACGCATACAAGCAGACTTCCCAGATAATATTATCAGAACTATCGAGATAGGCTACGTTGAAGTCGAGGAACGCCTAAAAAAGATCCAAGATTTACTAGGTAGAGAGCCGACCGAAGAAGACTTCAAAGACTCTGTAAAAGCGATTGTAAACGAGATGCGTTCAGCAAAAAGACCGCTAGAAAAACAGTTCCCGTTTGAAAAATACGTTAATATCGATCTAGAGCAAGAGGGGATCATGCGACTATGACATTCACGATAGACAGCTACACGCTTAACGTAACAGATTTCAGTGAATCAACCGAGCAGATCGGCGCCGAATGGTCTGCTTGGGAAGATGAGAAAGTAGTTATCAAGCGATTCGTCTATGGGGTTAAGAGGATTTGGCGGCTGAACTGCGTAGAGAAAGATGTTGCGTGGAGCAGTAGTGCCGCTAAATACCTGCAGCAGAAGATGGCTGCGGGGGATACCGTAACCTTCACCGTAGACGAGGGTGGTAGATACAGTCTACCATCCACAGCCGTATACGTAGCAGCCCTGGAGATCGAGATGGAGACCGCAGGCATACAGAACATGAGAAGATTCACGGTAGTATTGAAGGAGAGGTAGCTATTATCTTCGGCGGATAGTATGGGTGGATACTTTCATCAACCTCCCACTCTCTCTCCATCGCATACATGTGTAAAGTTTATCTCTACGATCAATCCATACTTCCATAAAGTATGAACGATTATACGAGAGGCGCCTTGGAAGCTATATCGTGGGCTATACTAGTCTTGAAGAAAGTTCGAGATAAATCCGAAGCGTTAGCGGAGATGGAGGCAGTTAGAGACGCTATACTCGGAGGCGTAGCTGTAAACTTCCATGAAAGGATAAAGTACCTATATCCATAAGGGATCAACGATACCGAATCATAGCTAGAATAGCAGCCTAAACTAGAAGCAAGGCTTGAAGCCTCCGAAAGCCTCGGCAGTATCGAAACATCGCTTCTAGGAGCTGAGAAGCCTATCAGATACCCATGTTAAGCTCGTATAGATCGATTAAACCTCTCATCATCGGTGAAGCTACGATGAGTATCGAGGAAGCTGAGAGCGAGGTTGATAAGCTTACGAGAATCTACATCCATCTTCAGCTCCACTCCTCGCGATGGAAACCCGATCGAAACCTATATACATATATATACATATATAGGTAACGTTTATAGGTATCACTCCTACCTACCCTTAGTCGAGGTGTATGATTCGAGAAGTTGCGAATGCTGGTATAAGCATCCATATCGGGATGGATACGATAATCGGTAATGCAGGATACCGTAAACCCAAGCCTAGCTCTAGTATACCCTCCTGAGGGGGTGGAGGAATCCTGCTTACTAGAGTCGGGATTTGGGTAGGAGGGTGTTAGGGCAAATAGCGTTTCAGCCGTTAGGAATCACTATGGGAGGCTTCTACGATGGAGTATGCGATAGCTGTTCAAGAATTGACAAAGAAATATGGAGATATAACGGCGGTAGACCATATAAGCTTCGAAGTTGAGAGGGGTGAAATCTTCGGTTTCCTAGGACCGAATGGAGCTGGGAAAACAACGACGATCAGGATATTAACGGGTCTAGTGAAACCTGACTATGGTAAAGCCTCTGTAGCCGGATACGATGTTTTGAAGAATCCTATCGAGGTGAAGCAGCGCATCGGAGTTGTTCCAGAGGTTTCAAACGCCTACGTGGATCTCACGGCATGGGAGAACCTAGCCTTAATAGGTAAGCTTTACGGTATCCCATCACAGAAACTTAGGGAGAACGCCGCGAGCCTTCTAAAAGAGTTCGGATTATACGAGGTTAAGGATAAGCTTGTCAGAGCCTTCTCTAAGGGGATGAAGCAGAGGCTCCTACTATGCATGGCTCTGGTTAACGATCCGGAGATACTTTTCCTTGATGAGCCGACATCAGGGCTTGATGTCGAAAGCGCGAGACTACTAAGGGAAAAGATAGCTCGGTACAATAGGGATGGGAAAACTGTTTTCCTATCGACCCACAACATGGAGGAGGCGAACCAGCTATGCCATAGGATAGCTATAATAAATCACGGGCGGATAGCGGCTATAGATACCCCTGAAAAACTCAGAGCTCAGAGCATGGAGCTCCAGTACATCGAAGCAGTCTTCGATAAAACCGTGGATACGCGGGGCTTCTCAGAAAACCAGAGCATCATTAGGGCTATACCCTCAGGCAATAAGGTACGCATCTATACGGCCGACCCATCCGCTGTGATAGAGTTCCTCGTGGAGTATGCTAGGAGAAATAATCTACGTATTCTAAGCCTAAACACTATGATGCCATCCTTAGAGGATGTATTCCTGAAACTCGTGAAGGGGAGGGAGGCGGTGATCCGATGAGCAGTCTTACAGAGCAGTTTAAACGCTCCCTAGTAATAGCTGAAAAGAATATTAAGATATACTATTTGAAGGGGCCTGTCATAGTCTTCGGACTTGTATTCCCATTCTTTCTAGCTTTAGCCTACGTCATCGGACGAAACATACCGCTCAGAGAGATTCTACCAGGGCTGATCGGTATGACGGCATTCTTTACAGCTACATCCGTCGGACCCTCGATAGCACCTTGGGAGACACGTTCGAAAACCCTTGAGAGGCTTCTATGCTGCCCAGTAGCCCTATGGACGATTATAGTCGGGGATATGATATCATCCTTCATCTTCGGCCTCATCGTATCGGTTATCCCTCTAGCTTTAACGTTAGCTTTAGGCATCCAGCTACTAAACTTCATAGCACTCCTTCCCGGGTTGATGATAGCAAACCTATGCTTTGCAGCCCTAAGCGTATTGCTCTCAGCCTACCCGCCGACAGATGTACCGGCCACGACGATGATGCTATCATCCCTAGTCAAGTTCCCGCTAGTCTTCATAAGCGGAGTCTTCATACCAGTAGAACAGCTTCCCCGATGGGGGATAATAGCAGCTTCGATTTCTCCACTAACATACTTCACAGATATGGTTAGACAGCTTTTCATAGGTAAGGGCTTCTACCCACTAGCATTAGACTACCTAGCACTCACAGCCTTCACAGTAGCGTTCGCCTTCGCAGCGATAAAGCTACACGAGAAAACCATCGCAAAACGGTTAAGCGGCTAGGTTGAAGCCCTAAACATAGGAGGGTATTAAGCAGAGGAGGCCGCATCAATTATCCGTAAGCTTAAGATGAACAGTTCTGGTAGCATCCCTCCATTCTAGGCCGCGCTAACTCCTATATAGCTCATAGATCTACGCTTCCCCAGCCTTACCGGCGTCAGATATTTTACGATGATATATCCTCGCCGCGATGGATAACACGGTAGCAGCCACACCTAAGAAAAACGAGTGGGTGAAAGTCGCGGTCGCTGTGATCGCGACTTCTGCATGGATATTCGAAATGCTACTCGATAACCTTATCGTCGATGATCCCGCTAAAGGAGCTATCGGGGTTGGAACCTTTACACCTGGGGCTATCGCATCGACAGCTATCGGTATAGCATATAGCGATAATGCTAGTATACCGATGAATCCGATGGTTACATGCAATGGTCGCTTCCAGCCGAACGATAGGAGGTGTTTCGAATAGCTCTCATCAGGTTTAACCGTGTAGACGATGAGGGCGATCCCGCCTGCTATGAAGAGTGCAGCCGCTCCAACGTTCAGAGCGAATATTATCGGTATTGTGTAGTAGACGCCGAGGATGTTGAAGCTTGTGAAGAATGGATCTGCGTTAACCGTTACAAGATCTGATCCTATCCGCATCTTCCACCATGGGGAGGATAGCGAGGAGGCAACCGTTGCGAACATGAGTATGCTAGCGATGAGAGCAAACCAGTTCCTTCCCACTACGCTACAGCCTCCTACCAGCCTCCGCCGAGCAGCTCTCTAAGCCTACCGAGGTCTGATACCTGAACTACGATTCCGTTGATATCGACGTAAAGATCGCAGAGCTGAATATCCTCAGCATAGGCTGGCTGTTCGACACCGTTGACGATATCGACGAGGATTCGCAGCGCATCAGGATTTGTGGATGAGAGGGGGAGGCTGAGGATACAGGTCTGGTTTGCCTCGATAAACACCCGATCTTTCAGCTGAACCTTAAACGACTGCGTACCGTTTCTTACGGTGAAGCTGAGCTGGTTGATAGCGATCCGCTGATGCATCAGCGGGTTGCTGATATCCAGCTTCAAGATGGCTACCCCTATCGAATCATCGAACGTTAAACCTACAAACCTCGGAATCTTAAAGCCGCTCGGGTTGACGCCGAGAACGTATAAAGTCGAGTTTAGATCACCAGCTTGACCTAAGCCTATCGAGCTCGCCAGCCTCAGCAACTGCGGGGGGAGGAGCACCCCTGAAAAATCGCCTCTCAACATGCATGGTACAAGGACGCATGATAACGGGATAAGTATGCAGATGGAGGTAATAGCTCTTAAACACCACTTAACCCTATCCAACTAAACAACCTCCCTACACCCCGATACACTGCAACGTAACATAATCCTACCCAAAGCTTATCTATTTAAGAGTTTGGATACCGCTAAATTCTCTCCTCGATATCCCCCGTATATTAGCTACGCTGTAGGCTAAGGATTGCCTAGGGGGATACCCCGCTCATCTAGACGGATGCTTCCTAAATCATCTAGAAGCCTTATAGGCATAATGCCGCCTAAGAATCTTATGTTTCAAAGATGAGGGGTGGCGGGCCCGCCGGGATTCGAACCCGGGACCACCGGCTCCGAAGGCCGGTACGCTATCCTGACTGCGCTACGGGCCCTCGGCTAGCTGATACTCTATAGACTCTCGTTTATTTATTGCTTTTCATCCGCGTTATCCAGCTTATTCTGAATCAGCTTACTATGCCGCGATACCTTTATCCATCTCTAAGAGCTTTGTAGAGTTTGAGGGTTGCTTTAGATGCCCTATGTGTTAAGGCTGTTCGATCCTTGGCGTAGCCCTATGTGCACCTGTCCTCCCAAGTATAGTTTATCCCCCTACACTGGATGCGGTCATATGTGTAGGTACTGCTATATAACCTCGTATATTAGATACGGGTTTAAGCCTAGGGTTAAGGAGAGGCTTATCACTAGGTTGCTTATAGATCTTAGAAGTGCGGATCTATCGATACCTGTATCCATCTCTAATAGTTCCGATCCGTATACCCCTGAGGAGCGGGTACTGAAGATTACACGTGAGGTTTTAAGTATTCTAGCCTCCATAGGTTGTAGGGTGATAATCCTAACGAAATCTGATATGGTTGTTAGGGATATCAATATTCTACGTAGAGGTATGTTTACCGTTAGTATAACCGTAACCACGGTGGATGAGGGAGTTGCAAGGATCCTAGAGCCTTACGCCCCACCGCCATCATCTAGGATTAAAGCTTTGAAGATCCTCTCGGATGCAGGTATACCATGTTCAGCTAGGATAGACCCTCTAATCCCAGGGGTTAACGATGATTATAAATCCCTGGTTAAGCTTATCAGGGAGCTCGCCGAAGCCGGTGTGAAGCATATAGCTTCATCGACATATAAGGTTAAACCAGATAACTTTAAGCGTATTATCGAAGCTATACCAGAGAGATCAGGGTTGTTGCGGAGGCTATACTATGATGAAGGCTCTGTTATTCATGGAGTAAGGTATCTGCCCTCCAAGCTTAGATTAGACTATATGCGTATGGTTAAGGAGGCTGCCGAAGCATATGGGATGACATTCTCCTCCTGCCGTGAGGGATTCCCCGAACTGCAGAGTTCACCTACGTGTGATGGAACGCATCTCATACCATCGATTAAGGGCGGCGGGTTGAGGCCGGGGCTGGATGGTTATGGTGTCGAGGGGATCGGGTAAGCTTCGCCATACATCCTCTTAGCCCCCATCCTATAAGCTTCCACCATAGCCTTTATATCCCCACCATACACCCTACGGCATTCATCTATAAGCTTCAACGTCCTCCTGATACCGTACCTTATGACTACGCTCATGAGATTGCATATAATCCTATTCCTAGATGAGAGCCTGAAGTATTCCTTCATGAGTATGGGTGTCCATCTAAGATTATGCTCCCAGCATTCGAGTATAAGCTCAGAATGCTTAACGGTTAAATCCTCAAGCTTAAACGATCTAACCTTACCCTCGAGGGATCCAGCTGCTACGAAGAATAAGGGTACTATGAGACTCTTGAAAGATCTAAGATTCTTTACAAGCTCTATACTGTAATCCACATCTCTAGGCTCCTCACCCGGTAGACCTAATATCATCGTACCGCATGGAACCCAGTTATTATCGGAGAGTATCTGGAAAGCTTCTACGACGACGTCAGGCCAATCCTCAGGTCTAAACGGCTTACACTTACCCCTCATATGTACGGACATTATCCTAGGACTACCGGTCTCTATACCGGTCTGCCCGCTTATCCATCTATTCTTCGATAAGCCTAGAAGCGAAGATAATTCTTCTATAAGTCTAGGTGTAGCGACGACCGTCGAGAGGGTGAAGTGGCTTATACTTACCCCGGTAACACCTGGCTCCGATAACACGGATTTAAAGAGCTTCAAAACAGCTTCAGGGTTAGCTTCTATACCTTTAGCACCATACCTTAACACATCCTCCCCATGAAGCAGCGGATTCCTACCGCCTCTAACCGTAACCCTAACCTCAGCGAGTATATCATCTATAGGTCTACACCTAAACTTCAGCATGGTAGGTACGCAGAATGCGCAACCCCTACCGCACCCTCTAGATATCTCCACCAACCCGCATACAGCCGGCCTCCTTATTATAGGCATCTCATCGACGTCGACTACGTCCCCATAGACTACGCCGGGTATCTCCTCTCCTCTAACAGCTTTCTCGAATAGTGGTCCTACAACCTTCTCTCCCTCACCTATAACCACGCAGTCTACTCCAAGCTTGCTACGCATCTCCCCATCCTCAAGTTGCCATGCACCTGGTCCACCGACTATAACTCTAATATTCCTACGATACTTTGCTATGGATTGATTGGATAGAAGCTCCCTGAATTTGATAGCCATGTACGCTTCTCCACCGAGTATCTCCGTGAACGTCGTCGTAGCGGGACCTATACCTAACGGATCATTCTCAGATACGCCTATAACTCTAGTTGAATCTCCTATGAATCTATCGATATAATCTGAGTGGGCTACTGCTACCTCATCCTCACCGAAGCCATAATCTAGGAGGGCAGCCTCCACCTTCCTCAAACCATAGCTCGCGTAGAGTGGTGAGCCACTCCTATTCACTTTCACGGAGGGACAGAATATATTGAAGTAAACCCAATCAGGTATAACCCCTTTAGGTACACATGCGCTGAAACCCATGAATATAGCTCCACCATACTCGCTCATCAGAGTCCTATCAGATGTGAGTACGATCTTGTAGCCTCCCAAGGATTACCACCGGGATTAAGCATAATAAAGCTTAATTCCCCTAGATACTAGGCTTAAAGATAATATTAATGTCTTTCGCTTAACTAACTCGATCCAGTAGGCTTGAAGAATCTTAAACCCGAGATATTCAGGAAGAGGGTTATAGTAGAAGGATTATACGGTGTCGAGGTATGCGAGGAGCTCGTAAAATCCTTCCTCATCGATCTAAGTAGGATTCTACATATGGATATCTTGGTAGGCCCCATAGTGTTTTCGCCAGATAGATACTCTAGCCTCCATCACGGTGTGGGAGGGTATCTAGCTTGGGTTGGATCCGGAGTTTCCATGTATACATGGAGGGAGCATAGATTCTTCACGTTAGACGTGTACAGCTGTATAGATTTCGATACGGATACGCTACTATCATTCGTATCCTCGAAGCTTAGATGCAGCGAGATCGTATGGTGCGAGGTACGCTACGAGGATTAGATATCATACCCTCTACTCCACATATCTTCAGCATAGTATGCAGCTTCAGATCCATATTTATGCGAAGCCAGCATTATGCTATACTCGTAGTTACGGTTTAATGAATCCTCGATCCAGTCATGGCTACCGGCTAAGACATAGAATCTATCTACGACTAGAAGCTTAGCATGAGTGGCAGCGTTCCTATCGCCATCCAATCTTACACGTACACCGTAGGATTTGAGCCTAGCTATGGTTTCCGGGTAGCTTACGGCAACCCCCTCATCGAATATGATCCTTACATCCACACCCCTTAGATGAGCTGCTATAAGCATATCCACTAGTAGGTTAGCAGGATTATCCCTGCTTACAGGATTATACTCTGCTAGGTACATTACCAGGTATACGCTATTCCTAGCATCCGATATCAAACGGTATGCTTCCTCGAAATAGCTTCTATCAGGTATAAGCTTCACGGTTATGTTTACGGACCCCCTCAGCTTCAGATACTCACCGCTAACTAGATCCAACGTTTCTTCAAGCTTGAGAAGCCTATCCATAAGCTCCAACCTAGCCTCCTCTATGGAAGCCAGCTCTCCAGACATAGCTTCCAGGACCGAGGATAGCCTACCTATCTCTGGTTGAAGCTGGATGTAGCAGAGTAGATAGCCTGAAGCTAAACCGAGTAGAAGTACTAAAACGCATAGAAGCCTATACCTATACACCTTACATACCCCCATCCTCCACGAGCTTTAAAACCTTCTTCCCCCTCTCCTGAGGTATAATTTTTAGCTTAGCAGAGGCGAAATCCCTGTAGAACTCTCTACCTTCGAATAGTCTATCTAGGAATACCGCTAGGGCTGATACCTCTGAGTGTGGCTGAGATGTTACGGCTACATTCCAATCTGCAAGCCTATAGACTATACCTGGAACCTTCTCGGATCCGACTATCACAAGCTTATCAGCCGGATCCATCCTGATAGAATCGATAACATCCAGCAACGGTAAACCGTACATGGTTAGATGTATGATCCTCCAGCCGCTACTTTTATAATCCTCGATAACCTTACGCCAATCCCTCTCATAGCGGATGGTGAACGGCCCACCCCAAACCTCGATAATCCTAGATAAGCTTCTCGAAACGGATGGATCCATATCGCCTGAGATTATGATTCCATCAGCTCCGAAGGCTCTGGCGGCTAATCCTACATGTGTAGTTATCCTTCTATCCCTATGGATTCTATGACCCAGCCTCAGTATGTAAATCTTCAATCCTACGTTTAACCCTTCCCTCTGATACTGCTAATATATCGGCTACCGTTAACCCAGCTTCAAAACTATTTGCTACGTTAAGCTTATAGGTTTTAGATGGGGCTTCCTCGAATAGGGATATCTTAAGGATCTTCTCAAGCTTGGTAGCTAATCCTACATCCGGTTTAAGCCTTCCAGCTTCTATCCTCTGTATAATCGATGATTTCTCACCTATGATACGAGCTAGATCCTCCACCTTCAATCCACTCCTCTCCCTAGCCTCCCTTATCACCCTGCTATAATCTCGACGTAGCATCTTGGATTCAAGCTCCATCGATATATCATCCTTCTCAGGGTTTGCATACGGCTTAGACCTACTACCGATAGACTCCCTCCTGATCTCACGTATTATCCTAGCTTTAGCTTTAGATGCGCATTCACCGCAAACCTCGACTATAGCTCCTTCAACCTCTATCTTCACAGCTCTAGATACCTTCCTACCGCAGAGTTCACAGATAGGCATACCTAGATACACCTTCCAGAACTATTCAGACAGATTTATTTCAGTGTATATGACGGTAAATAATATTTCGGTATGAGGGGGTTATCGAGCAGGGAGGCACGTAGACTTATGAGGCAGATGGGTTTGAAGGTTAACGAGCTCGACGGCGTGAAGGAAGTTATCATAAGGATGGAGGATAGAGAAATAATCGTAGAGAATCCTACGGTATCTATACTCGAAGTTTCTGGGCAGAAGATATTCCAGGTTCTCGGCTCTGCTAAGGAGAGAGTAACCGGGAAAGCTGAAGTGAAGATATCCGAGGAGGATGCTCAACTAATCGCGGCTCAACTCAACGTACCCATAGAGGAGGCTGTAGCTGCGTTAAAGGAGACTTCTGGAGATATAGCTGAAGCTATAATGCTCATACAAACGCGTAGGAAGCTGTAGCTAGCCTATCAGATTTTACCCCATAACATTTAGATAGGTATCCTACGGGATGGATAACGCTAAATAGGCTGTCGAGGATAGTATAGTCCGGTATGGCTGGGATACGCGTAGCTACCGTATGCCTAGCATCTAGAGGCTATCCTACCGTCGATGAGAATCGTAGATATGTGTTGAAGCTTCTCGATAAAACATTGAAGGTTAACCCTGATCTAATATGCCTCCCAGAAGCTTTCACGACATTCACCATTAAGAATAGACCTCTACATGAACTTGCCGAAGAAGTATCTGGGCCTACGGTTAAAGCCTTCTCTAGGAAGGCTATCGAAGGCTACTGCTACATAATCTGCCCGATAATAACTAGACACGACGATAGGATATGGAATTCAGCCGTGATAATAGATAGATCTGGAGAGGTTGTAGGCGTATACGATAAGGTGCACCCAGTAACTAACGTACCAGACTATACGGTATTCGAGGATGGCGTAACACCTGGTAGGGGGTACCCGGTCTTCGATCTAGATTTCGGGCGTATAGGCGTACAGATATGCTTTGATATATGCTTCCCTGAGGGATGGATCGAGCTAGCTCGTAGAGGTGTGAAAATAGTATTCTGGGTATCGGCTTACAACGGAGGATTCCCCCTGCAGGCTTACGCCTACCTCAACAAATACTATGTGGTATCGTCAGTTCGCACGGATAGATCCATGATAATAGATCCATGCGGACGTATACTAGCGGAGACAGATCAAATAATGAACGTAGCATACTACGATATAGGCTTAGATTACATCGTATGCCATCACGACTTCAACTATAGTATCCCGGATATAATTCTACAGAAGTACGGCGATAAGGTTAGGGTTAGATCGTATAGAGATGACGATCTCTTCGTAGTGGAATGTATGGATGAAGGTATAAGAGTGGAGGATCTTCAGAAAGAATTCGGCTTCGAAAGCTTTCAGCAATATACTGATAGGCATAGGTATGCATACACCTGCATCCACGATAAAGGTATACCTCCACCTCAGAAGGCTGCTCACGGATCTAGGCCTCAATACCAGAAATGGTGGTAGACGGTATACAGACAGATAAGGAATATAGATAGCTCTTATCGCTGGCAGCTTCTCGAATCGAGCGAAAAATTGATAATCACCCCTGCAGATTTATTGAGTAGTGGATGCGGTGGTGGTCTAGCCTGGTTAGGATAGGGGCCCCCCAAGCCCCTGATCGCGGGTTCAAATCCCGCCCACCGCATCCAGATTCTACCAGGGATCGACGATGAAGCAGGATGACTCTAGCCCCCCTATATCATTGGTTCTCGTTAAGCCTGTTTCAGCCGATTGCAACCTTTCATGCACCTACTGCTTCTACCTACCTAAAGCTAGACTCTACCCTGAGGTGGAAGCTCATAGGATGAGCGACGAGGTTCTAGCGAAGCTTACAGCTCAGATACTCTCCCTATCAGCCGAGAGGGTATCCTTCTGCTGGCAAGGTGGGGAGCCGACTTTAGCTGGTATAGATTTCTATAGGAGAGCCGTCCGATACCAGTCTATGTTTAAAGCTCCCTTCCAGATGGTTGAGAACAGCTTGCAGACCAACGGTATACTTATAGATGATAGATGGGCTAGCTTCCTATCCAGATATGATTTTCTAGTCGGTATAAGCCTCGATGGACCTAGAGAGGTGCATGACTACTACCGTAGGAATCGCGCCGGTTTAGGCTCATATGAAGCCGTAGTTAGATGCATAGATGTGCTACGTAGGTACGGTGTAAAATTCAATATATTAACCGTAGTTAACGATCGTAACGTTAGGGATCCTAGAGGACTCTATAGATTCATGGTGGATATGGGATTCAAATACCTTCAGTTCATACCATGCGTAGAAGTGGATCCTAGTGGAGGGATAGCAAGCTACTCGATATCACCGGAAGATTATGGTAGATTCCTATGCGAAATATTCGATGAATGGTTTAACGATGGCAACCCTGAAGTCTATGTTAGGGACTTCGAGGATCTCCTAATATCCTACATCCTCGGTGAAACACCCAGCTGCATATTCGGACGTAGGTGTGGGAGATACGTGGTGGTGGAGTATAACGGGGATGTATATCCATGCGATTTCTACGTAGACAGCAGATGGCTTCTAGGAAATATAATGGAGGATAGTATGGAGGATATAGTATCGAGCGAGAAGTTTATGGAGTTCGCATCTACGAAGGAGAAGCTAATCGAAAGATGTAGAGATTGCAGGTGGGTGAAATACTGTAATAGTGGATGTCCAAGACACTGGGGGATCACAGGATACTCTGAAAACTATTTCTGCAGGTCATATAAGAGATTCTTCGAATACACTCATGATAGATTCATAAAACTCAAAAACATCGTCGAATCGGTTCAAACATCTAGAAAAATCCTAGCTTGATACATCGAAGTATCCTTCAACGCTATATCCCTACCCTATCTTGAATTTAAGCTTGTAGACGCTAACAGCGCTGATCCAACCCATACACTATCTGTAACGGTATAAAATATGTGCATATTTTGACCCATGGAAGCTTCATTTAGCTTGAGGTTAGCTTCCTCTGATAAGCATAGTAACCCTGTAGATACTTAAGAATCACGCTAAGATTCTATAGGGAATGGATTCATATCATGCGGTTCATAGGATAGTGGAGGGGTAACTCTAGCTCCAGGTGGAGGCTGAATGTAACCCTGAGTTAGTAGTGGGTCTCCTGTCTCCTTCATCCAGTTGTACAACTTGTAACGCATATGCTTCAATACATCCCTGTAGCTTACATCATCAGCCAGGTTGATCCTTTCAAGCGGATCATTAGATAAGTCGAATAGCATTTCGATAGGTCTAATCCTATCGAAATACCCGTATCTACGAGCAACCTTTTTGGATAAGCTTGGATCGACGTTCGGTGGAAGCCAGTAGGGCCTCCACTCGAAGCTCCTGATATACTTGTACCTTTCTGTTCTCACACCCCTAATAGGATCATAGGCTGCGTGATAAGTAAGCTCCACGTATATCTCACCATGAATCCTATCGATCTCCCCCCTGATTAATGGAAGCATACTCTTACCTTGAACCTCAACCGGTATAGGTATACCGCATAGATCGAGTATAGTAGGCATTATATCGACGTTCGATAGGAGAGCATCTATCACTCTACCTCCGCGGAACGGTTCAGGTCCACGCATCAGTAGAGCAACCTCTATACCTGGATCGAAGAGTGTAGCTTTAGCTCCTGGGAATGCTATACCATGATCCGTAGTATAGATGAAGATTGTATCCTCGTCTAAGCCTGTCTCCTCAAGCGTATCCAGTATACAGCCTATACTCTCATCCATTCTACGGACTAGTATATCGAATCCTCCGATATCCCTCCTAATATCAGGTTCATCTGGTAGATACGGTAGAGGCTTGATCCTATCTATGGGTCCATCATACGATGGGAATGGTCTATGCGTTTCGTTGAACCCCACCATAGCGAAGAAGGGCTTCCTAGGCTTAGATCTCAGGAACTCTAAGAGTAGAGGCGTAACATCTACGCAGGAGTTGCTCCTACCCCGGATTACGTTTCTGTATCCTAGGAGATATGGATCCGGAGATTCATGTTGAAGACCGAATAGATAGGTCTGATAACCGTTTTCAGAGAGTATAGCTGGGAGGGGTTTGCATACGCCGAGCCTGAAACCTCTATGGGTTAAACCTATGAGCCCATGATTATGCGGGTACATGCCTGTCAGTATGGATGCACGGCTAGGACTACATTGAGGAGCTGTACAGAATAGATTTGTGAATATTAGCCCATCCCTAGCGATCCTATCGACGTTAGGTGTATCCACATCTACACCGTAGCATCCTAGATGTCTACCGGTGTCGTGCGATATAACCATCAATACATTCGGTTTATCCATACTTAATACTAACTTCTATCGATATAATGATTTAAATATTGGATTATTACACTACGTATTATAAGATTAAATGAGGGATCTACTTAATTAGTAATAGAAATGTATATCGTCTAAATAGTTTAACTATATTTTGAGGATTCCTATCGATAAGCTTTGAAGTATCGATACCCTAACCATTCATTTAGAGATATCCTCAGCTTAGATTATCCATCGCTAGGTTTTCGCATAGCTTCTGAAGCCTCCCTACATATACGAGGCCCGTATGGTATTAAAGCAACCGTAGGGTATGGGTCGAATAATATATCGTCCACCTCTACGCACCACCTCCACATCTCCTCTATCAATTCGATCTTAACATCTTCGTAGCTTGGATCCATAGCGAGGTTCCTCATCTCGTATGGATCCTCATGGAGGTCATATAGTTCATCGAAATCGAAGCCGTTGAAAACATACTTAAACCTACGGTTCCGCACTATCCTCTGCGTATAATAGTATTCGGTACCTAGAAATTGTCCGAAGAAGCTTTTCCGCCAATCCCTAGGAGTAGAGCCTTGAAGAATCTGTAGAAGTGATCTCCCATGGAATGGACTAGCCGCCTCCACCCCAGCGACCTCACAGAAGGTCGGAGCGAAATCGCAGAGCGTTACGAATTCTAAGCATACCGTATTCGGCTTAACTATATGCGGCCACCTAACGGCTATCGGTATCCTATAACTCTCTTCGAACGGCATGACACCTTTAAGGAATAAGCCATGCCCGCCTACCTGATCTCCATGATCAGAGGTATAGACGACTAACGTATTATCCTCGACACCCGCATCCTCTAAGGCATCGAGGATCATCCCCACTATATCATCGGTCATCGTACACAACCCCCAATAGTGGGCTATAGCCTCCCTAACCTGCTCCTCGCTGAGTTGAGACCATAACTGCATCCGCATCCTACGATATACCGCAGGTTTATCCTCCATAGCATCATAATAGCTTTCAGGAAGCGGTATATCATCTGGGTCGTACATACTCGCATAGGGCTCCACCACTATATATGGATCATGTATATCGGTGAAACCTACGTATATCACCCACGGCTCCTGCTTCTTGGAGAGCTTCTTTATCTCTTCCACGGCTATCCTACCCCTTCTAAAATCTATCATATCCTCAATCCTGCCAGACCTAGTACCGTACAGTATGTAATCAGGCCACCCTCTACGTCTGATAACAGCGTATCGTTTCAACCCCTCTAAACGCGGATCAGATCCAACCTGCTTCTGCCATATAGACCTCCTACATCCAGGCATCGGGTAGCTTAACGGTCCTCCCCCCCCTCGATAACGTTCCATCCGTAATCGGCGGGGCTTTTCTCTCCAGATACATGCCACTTACCGATGTATGATAGGTTGTAGCCAGACCCCCTCAGATAATCTGAGAATGACTTAACCCCCTCGAATAATCCTTGATGGATCACAGGTAGGCTATGATAGTTGTTATACATCCCATGCGCCGTAGGGTATAAGCCTGTGAAGAATGAAGCTCTAGCCGGAGCGCAGAGGGCTGTAGGTGTATAGCCTAGCTTAAACAACCCCCCTTCGCCGGCGATCCTATCTTTAACGTTAGGCATAAGACAGGGTGAGTCGGGATCTATCGTTCGAGCCTGTTGATGCTCCGTCATTAATATGAGGATGTTTGGTCTATCTTTAAAGTTAGGCATAGAGCATCACCTATGATCACACCTCCACCATACACCATAGATTAGAGGATGATAAAAATATATAGGGGATCTATTATGTATCAGCGTTACGCTGAAGTAGGCACTCAGATATCTAGGATAGCTACTTCGCTCAGATCGCTTAATCTATTCATCTTTATCCTTCCATCAGATATCGTATAGAGTATATCGTCTATATAGAGGGCTCTCTTCACAAAGAATTCGCTATACCTCCATAGCTCCTCCCCCTTTTTACCGCTAGGTTCGATAACCGCATCGATATGCGTTATCCTACCTACATAATCGATGCCGGCATCAGATACTCTCAGGATGTATGCACCCTGCCATACCGGCTCTCCGTAGGCGTAGGGTAGGAGAGCTCTACCCTGATAAATCTCAGGATCGATCTTAGCCTCCAAGACCGGAAATACCATCAGATTATTCCTGTAATCTACGAGTAGAGCTTTATGATCCCTTAAGACAGGTGTATCGGTTCCCCTATCTCCTATCACATACTTACCAGCCTCCACAGGGTTCGAGATATTCCTGATATCGAATAGTGATATCTTAACGCCTTGATACCAAGCGAAATCTCCCCCCTCAGCTTCCACCGTCTCCTTACCTATACCGATTAAATAACTCTCTCCATATGGATGTAGATAATCCGAGTAGCCGGGTATCTTAAGGTATCCTAGAACCCTAGGATTACTAGGGGTGGATAAATCTATTACGAAGAACGGATCGACTTTCTTAAACGTTACGAGGTAGCATCTATCACCTATGAACCTAGCTGAGTGTATATTCTCACCCGGAGCTAAACCTTCTAACCTCCCTACGATAGCCATATCCTCGACTCTGGCTATGTAGACGTTCGTAGAGAGCTCGGATCCTAGCGGATTTGAGCGGGTAGCTAGAATCGATATTCTGAATAGGCTTTGAGTGGATGTAGCTACCCTAAAGTAGCCGTTGTATTCATCCATAGAGAACTGGTTTAGAACTACACCTGGAATATCTACCGAGGCTTCCGCTCTGATCTCAAGTCCATCTATAGCTATCCTATATATCGTCGATAGGGATGAACTATCAGACCACTTAGGTACAGCTAGATATATATTATCCTTAGAAACGTATACGGCTCCAGCATAACCTACTAGAAGGCTTTTAACGCTATAACCTCCATCGACTATATCCACTGCTAATATATTCGTGTAAGAGTATGGACCCATATCACCCTCTACATAGTATATATCCCTAGGATCGACCCAAGCGTATACGCCGCCTACCTCGCATCCAGGTATACTAACCTCATCTTTAAATCTGTATACCTGCTGCGATGTGAATATGTATACGTAATCCCCTATCATTCTAGAAGATATGTAGAGCCCATCCACCTTGAAGCTCGATGAAATCTTGATATCACCTCCACCCCCTAGATCGTATACAGTAACCTCCGTCACAGGCTCCTCCCATGCGATCGAGTATACCCCGCCCACCGAGCTATCGGCTGCTCTCTCCACAAACCTAGCGGTGGACAATATGGCAACTAGTTTACCTGGAGTTATGAATAATCCTTGCGGTGAGCCATTAAGTTTAATCCTCGCTGCAACCATAGCTTCCTTAGGTGGATATGCTTTAACTACCACCACGCCATCCCTAGATATAGCGTAGATATATTCACCGTCAGTCTTCACTATATCCGCTTCATCCACCCCTTCAACCTGAACATTGGTAACGGAGTATTCGGGTGTAGAAGCTTTAAGAGAGGCGAGGGATTCGAAGAATGCTCCCCCACGGAGCGTGTAGAATACATTCTCGATACTCTCCTTAGCCTCCACATAAGCTTCTATCTCTGCATAAGATTCGAAGCATTTAAGCGGGGGAAAGCTGTATCCGCCGTATATATCTTCCACGATATTCTCATAGTATATGAATGCATACGCTGTCTGTAGGAGTGCTGTCGCTACCGTTGCTACCATTAGGATTGCAGATACTTTTCCGTTCATAGCCTCTATCTATAATATGGCGTGATGTCAAGTATATCGCTCTAACGTTTCGATTTATATTTCGAAGATTTTGAATATAGGTGGGGGGTGCACCTAGTTGCCGGTGGTGGATGCTCATATGCACATAGAGTATGAAGACCCGGATCTGATATACGCTATGGAGAGGGAGGCTGGAGTGGATAGAGCTGTGATATGGTCTATATGGAATCCATCTAGAGAATCTAATGATCTAACGTTAAAAGCTTATGAGAAGCATCCAGGATTCTTCATACCGTTCGGTCATATAAGACCCTCGGATCGATACTGGAGGAGCGAGCTTAGAAGAGTAGCCGTAGATCTTGGATGGAAGGGGTTGAAGCTGCATCTAGGTGAATTCACGGCTAGCCATCCTCAGAGGGTGAAGGATCTATCCTCCAGATACTTTAAGGGAGTAGATGTAGAATCGTTATTCGAAGTTGTAGGTGAAGCTCAAGATTATGGGTTAATCTTAGTTATAGACTTCTCCGGTAGATACGATATAGCCGAGGATATCGTTAGAGAGTTTAGGAGGAAGCCTATAATAATCCCGCATCTAGGTGGGGATATACGATTCCTGGAGAGATTCTGTAGACTCTCTAGGATGTATGAGCATGTATATCTAGATACATCGTTCATACATGTCTATAGGGTTATATCGGAAGCCGTAGCTCTAGCAGGAGTGGATAAACTTGTATGGGGTTCAGACGGGTACTGGATGCATCCAGCCGTAGAGCTTATGAAGATAAAGATACTAAAGCTTCGAAAGGAGGATGAAGAGGTGATACTGGGAGGTAATATTCTGAGAATCCTTGAAGGCTAGCTTTCACACCCCACTATAACGCTTAGTAAGATACCCCTATCTACATCGTAGATACCTTTATCCGTCATCCTAGCATGGGGTATAACCGGGAGTGCTAGTATGGAGATCATAGGTATAGGATAGGGGTCTACTACACCTAGCATGGATTCAGCTTCCCTGAATCTACGTAGTTCGCTAGCTACATGGAATACAGGTTCATCGGACATAAGCCCAGCTATAGGTAGCTTAACTACGGCTAGGATCTCCCCTCCCCTGACAGCTATATATCCGCCTTGAATACTCCTCAACCCCTCTACGGCGGAGATCATATCATCAGGATTCCTACCTACGACTACTATGTTATGCGAATCATGTGCTACGGTAGATGCTATAGCCCCCTCCCTTAATCCTACACCATCTATAAACCCGACCGCTAACCCTCCATGCCTCCCATGCCTCTCGATTACAGCTATATAGGCGTATCGCCCAGGATCCACCACCCCCTGCTCGACTCTAAGCTTATCTATGAATATCTCGGTCTCTAAGCCTCTAACCCTCAGTATCCTAGCCTCTACGTAGCCATCCGTGATCGGAGCTTTAACTCTAAGATCGAGCGAGCTGAGCTTACCGATTTTAACCGTATTCAAAGCATCGCTAGGTAGAGGTTTAGATTCGATGTGTACGGTAAGTTTCCCATCATCGACTATAAGCCTACCATCTACATATACTCTTCTAACTTTGAAATTCTTCAGATCCTCTAGTATAACTATATCGGCTATCCTACCAGGAGCTATAGCTCCTATACCGTTTAATTTAAGGTGTGTAGCAGGTCTGATGGTAGCTGCTTGTATAGCGTCTACAGGATCTAAACCTAACTCCACAGCTCTATGTAGGAGGCTATCCATATGACCCTCGTATTCGAGTATATCTGGAGGGGTATCATCAGTAGCTAGTAGCAGTCTACCCTTATCAGGTATACGTTTAACCCCGTCTATGAAGCCGCTGGATTCTAGTAGGTGGCGTCTAATCTTGATATATAATCCGCGTCTAGCTTTCTCTAGAGCCTCCTCGAAGGAGAATACCTCGTGATCCGCATCTATACCCGCGGATATGTATCCATCAAGCAATCTACCAGATAGTAGAGGAGCATGCCCATCTATAACCTTGCCGTAAGCCTTCCCCACCTTAACTATATCTAAAATCCTCCTATCCAGCTTAAGTAGACCTAGGTAATCCATAACCTCGCCTAAACCTATAGCGTAATCTTCACGAAGCATTGAAGCTATATCCCCAGAATATAGTTCGGCTCCGGCTGTCTCGATACCTGGAACCGATGGTATACAGGTAGGTATCCAGAGGTATATCTTCAAAGGTAGGTTGCGGCTGAGTTCAGCCATAACCTCCACTCCTCTGACACCTAGCACGTTAGCTATCTCATGCGGATCCGCCGCTATGCATGTAGTACCATGTATCAAGACTGCTTCGGCAAACCTTCTAGGTGTAACCATACTACTCTCTATATGTACATGTGAATCTATGAAGCCTGGGGATAGGTAGAACTTATTTTTAAGATCGATACGCTCTAAGGCTTTAAAGCCCTCCACGCTTCCCTCGGTTATGTAGGCTACCCTATCCTTATACACACCTATCGAAGCATCGTAGATTTCCCCTGTGAATACGTTGATTAACCTGCAATTCTCCAGTAGTAGCGTAGCATACCTCACACCTCTACATACATCTATAAGCTCATCTAAGGTAGCCTTCGCATAGCTCATACGATCACCTTCCATAGATCACTGGAGCTTGAATCTACAATCCCAGCTCTCTAGCTACATTCTTCATAGATTGGAGTGATATACCGATGAATTCTTCAAGCTTCAACCCTAGCTTCTCGCAGAAGAGTATACGGCTCCTATCGACCCCGCGGGCGAAATCCTTAGATCTAAACTTACTCATAACGCTACTCACCTTAACTTCATCCAGCTTCCTACTCGGCATAACTAGAGCTACGGCTACTATAAGACCGGAGATAGCATCTGCGGCTATGAGAGCTTTACTCAGCTTACTATCCGGAGCTATACCTGTATGCTCATAGTTATGTGCTTTTATAGCTTCAAGAGCTTCCTCTGGGAGTATACCTTCGAGGATCCTGGAGGATTCCAATCCATGCCTATCCAGATCCTCCTTAACCATGGTATAATCTATATCGTGTAGTAGACCTGTCAAACCCCATAAAGATTCATCCTCCCCCAGATATCTAGCCAACCCCCTCATAACGGCTTCCACGGCTATCATATGCTTCACATACCTATCATCGGATACGTAGTGTTTCACAAGCTTAACCGCTTCATCTCTATCGATCAAATCAAGATCACTCCACGGGTATCCTCCACCTCACCGTAGGTTTAGCTTTACGCATATATATGGAGAGTATACCGTCGCTATATGATGCCTTCACGCTCTCAGGAGCTATATCTGAGGGCATTTCAATCCTCCTATAGAACCCCTTACCACTCCTCTCCTTCAATACATATCTACGCTTCTCCTTATCTACGGGGTAATCGGCTTTAACCTCTACAATCCTACCTTCTATACGAATATCTATCCTATCCTTGGGTATACCTGGAGCTTCCAATCTTGCGATATACTCCTCATCCGTCTCCTCGATATCGACTAGAGCTTTACGATACCCCTCCTCCGTATACAGGAACCTATCCGCTACACTCCTAAAAGCCTTCTCAAGCTCTCTCCTAACCTCCTCGCTTATACGGCTTACCTCATCGAAGATGGACATAAGTAGAGCACCTCGAATAATACAGTTGTGTTCTAGCGATACATAAATATTGATATGGTGAAAAGCTACCGTGAAGCTACCAGCTATCCGATAGAACATCGCATAGACACTTACAGATGAAACCCACCGAGTAAACGGCGAAGGAGAGATCCGCTTAACAGGTGTCTATAGATATATAGATGCCATTTTCAAATATATAGATAATCTTATCTCAGACGTAGATCCGTAGAACCTCTACGTGAAGACGAAAACCTTAGAGATAGCTGCGATAGCCGTGAACGCATCCCTCTACGCAGCATTAGGCTACTTCACCTACTTTGGTATATTCGTCGGAGGGGTTAGATTCTGGCCTGCGGTGATAGTTCCAGGCTTATTCTCGTATATGTTCGGAGGCATAGTCGGAGGGGTAGGTGCCGCTGTAGGAATATTTGTAAGCGATGTCATCATCCACGGGGATCCATTCCTAAGTTTAACTGTAGGTGTACCGGCTAACTTCATAGGATTCTACATAGTCGGGAGATTATCATCCTCGAAGCCTAGAAGAAATTTATTGGTAGGCGTTACCGTATTCTCAGCAACCCTATCCTTACTGATAGCTTTACTCTACATCTACGGATTAACGGATATAGTATCATCGATCATCGGTATATCGTTAAGCTCATCATGCCCGATCATATACTTCTCCGCCTCCAGATATTTTAAAGGATGGGAGAGCTACGTACTAGCAGCTATAGCAGGGTTGGGTGTAGGTAGCTTGATAATCGGTCTAGGAGTATGGGGGTACAGCCAGTTATTCGTTATGCCGAAGATATTAGGGATCAGAGAGCCGCTACCACTATATATGAGCATAGTGGTAGCGGCATGGACCTTCCTATCGGAGATACCATTCCTCACATTCCTAGTACCACCTATCGCTAAGGCCGCGAAGAAGGTTTTCCCATGGCTGGTGGAGACTAAATGAAGTTATACCTAGGGGTCGATATAGGTAGCAGCATAACTAAGGCTGTAGCTCTGATGGGGGACACCATAGCTGGGTTTACCTCCACCGCTACTATGGATCCTATAGCCGCGGCTTCAGGTGCTATCGGTAAGCTTCTAGCTGAACACGGTTATAGGCTTGAAGACGTGCTACGGATAGCCGTTACAGGCGGAGGAGCTAGATTTCTAAGGGTGAACGAATTATTCGGGATACCCCTAACCATGGTGGATGAAGTCGAGGCCATAGGTCTAGGAGGTATAGCACTTACCGGTAAGTATAGAGCTCTAGTAGTTAGTATGGGTACAGGTACGGCTATGGTTATCGTAGAGGATTACGGTAGGAGTATAAAGCATATAGGAGGAACGGGCATAGGCGGCGGCACCCTCCTAGGCTTAGGCCGTCTAATCTTGAATAGGCATAGTATAGAAGCTCTAGAAAACCTAGCGGAGAAGGGTAACCCTGTTAAAGTCGATCTTACGGTTGCAGATATAGCTGGAGGTCCGGTAGGTATAATACCTGGTGAAGCTACTGCTTCGAATTTCGGTAAGATAAGCGATGAAGCTACAGATGAGGATATAGCCGCAGCTCTCTTCAACCTCGTAGGCCAAGTCGTAGGCGTCCTAGCTATCTTCGCCTCGAAGATCTATGGTATGGAGAAGGATATAGTAGCGGTAGGGAAGCTTGCTTCATCCAAGCTTATAGTTAAAGCTATGAGGGATGTAGCGGCGATATTCGACGCGGATATATACTTCCCAGAGAATGGAGATTATTGTACAGCGCTAGGTGCAGCCTACAAGTTAGCGAGAAAATTGAATCCATAGATTGCGAAAACCTTTTACATTACCTCTCCCGCTGAAATAACTGGTAGTGAGCGATGAGCAGCACCGGGGAGATAATCTACGAGTGCGTTAGATGCGGTCATAAGGTATCCTCTGAGGAGCTTAGATTATACGATGATGTAAGGTGTACTAGATGCGGGTATAAAGTTCTAAGGAAGATAAGACCCCCTATCGTTAAGAGGGTGAAGGCTGAATAAAATCTGGGTTCAGGCTATCCCATGAAGACTTATAGATGATGGGGGCTAAACTAGTTTATATAGCCTCTACGTAATTCCTCATTATAGTGGATAGACCGGGATGAACCCTAACCACCCGTTAGTCTCGCGGTTAATTTTAGGATCGGCTAGAGAGGTAGCGGTATGGGGAGGTATATGTCTCTCCTAAGGATAGCTAGGTATCGCGGAGGGGCTCTAGTAATGTATAGGGATGTAGGCATCCTCCTAGATCCGTCGATGCATATAGGCGTCGGGGATAGCGTAAACTACTATGTATTCATAAGCCATGCGCATACAGATCATTCTAGAGGTCTAGGTGATGCATCGCTTAGAAGATACGCTACACCTCAAACTATCGCTTTATGTAGAGCTAGAGGACAGAATGTGCATGGGGTGTATGCTGTAAGTTACGGTGATACGCTATCCCTACCATACGATATCGATGTGGAGGTGCTTAACGCTGGGCATATACTCGGTTCAGCCATGTTCAGGATAGAGACGCCTGAAGCCACCATCCTATATACAGGCGATTTCAATACTATCAGAGGATTCACCGTGGAGCCTGCTGAGACAGTGGAATGCGATATAGTGATCGTAGAATCGACGTATGGATCTCCGAACTTCATACTCCCACCCAGGGGGAGGGTCTATCTAGATCTTATATCGTGGATCATCAGGAGTCTAGGTGATGGATGTATACCGGTTATCCAGACCGATATACTCGGGAATAGCCAGGAGCTGAACGCTACGATCAATAAACTTACCAACATCAAAGTCTACGTGCATCCACGTGTAGCTAGATACAGCCATGTATATGGAGAATATGGATACCGGTTGGAATATACAATCTCTAAGCCCAGCATCGCGGATGGAGTTTACATAGTGCCTAAAGACTGGTTCTTCGATGATCCTAGATTCAGGATGGGCTTCGCATCAGGCTGGGCTCTAAGATACTCGAACGATAGATACCCCATCCCATTCTCAGATCATGCCGATTTTAAATCCATCCTAGAGTATATAGAGGGGGTTAAACCTAGAAAAGTCTATACATTCCATGGGGGTATATATGATAGGATCCTAGCTAGGGAGATTACAGAAAGAATGAGGGTGGAAGCCGATCCCTTATAAACACATACTTAAGGGAATTTACCGGCAGCTCTCTAGGAGGCGAGCCCGGCTGAGAGTGCATCAAGAGATCCTAACCTTCAGAACGAAGGGTGAAGGAGACTTCATAGATCTAACTGGTATGATAGAATCCGTCGTAGCACGTTCAGGTATGAGGAATGGGTTAGTAAACGTATTTGCACCGCATGCTACAGGCGTAATAGGCGTGACAGAATACGATCCAAGCCTCCTAAAAGATATATGGGATACGCTGAATACACTCATACCTAGAGATAGAAGCTATAGACACCCGGAGAATGCACATTCGCATATAAGATCGCTATTCCTATCCCCTTCGAAGGTATTCCCGCTGATAGACGGTAGGATAGCGTTGGGGACATGGCAATCGATATTCTTCATAGAAGTCGATACCACACCTAGAACTAGAAAGATAATAGTCCAAGTAATCGGTGAATGAGCGTGGAAGCCGACAATTTTATAAGTAGGATGAACTGATCTAGAATACCGAGCCCGGGTAGCTCAGCCTGGGAGAGCGCCCGGCTGAAGACCGGGTTGTCGCCGGTTCAAATCCGGCCCCGGGCATACTCAATCTTAGAACTTCGGCTATAGTAATAGTTCCTTGATTTCCTATGTTTATCCAGTATTCATGAGATCTAACATCCTCTACCCCAGAATACTTATTACCACTGAGGGGGGAGCCCCCCTAGGTTTTTCCATAGTATTTTTCCATACCTTCATCCATAGATCCTCCGCTATATTGGCCTAGTTTCTCCTTACAGTTGTGGGGTCCTACTAGGTTTACGTCGTAGAGTAGGAGCTGAATCCGCTCGATTAACTATATATAGTGTGAGGGCTGTACTTCTGTTCGTGGGGGTGATGCTCCGGAGTTGATACTGGGTTTCCTAGCTGGCGGCCAGTTGGGTGATCTTGAGAAGACTCTTAGATGGGCTAGTAGGAGCGGGTTTGAAGCTGTAGAGGTTTTAGCAGGGCCAGGAAGCATTCTACTCGATCCTGTGAAGGTGTTATCTGAGGGTATCGGCGGTGTTAAGAAAATTATCGAAGATTCTGGTATCGTCATATCTTCCCTCGCATGGTATGCGAATCATATAGATCCGGATGCGGGGAAGCGTAGGAGGAATAACGAGCATCTTATGAAGATGATAGAGGCTGCTAACCTGCTAGATATACCCGTAGTATCTACATGGGTTGGACGTATACCTGGATCCATGGAGGATAATATCAAAGCTTTTTCAGAGGTTTTCTCGGAGCTTGTAGATTATGCTGAGAAGCATGATGTTAGGATAGCTATAGAGAATTGTATGGCGAATATAGCTTATAGACCTGATATATGGGAGGCTATGTTTAAAGCTATAGATTCGAAGTATATAGGATTGGAGTATGATCCATCGCATCTAGCATTCCAGTTCATAGACTACGTAGATGCTATAAGGAGCTTCGGATCTAGGATATACCACACGCATTGTAAGGATACGGAGATACTATGGGATAGATTATCCTATGTAGGGTATACCGGGGATAAATGGTGGAGATTCAGGATACCTGGTCTAGGAGATATAGATTGGAAGAGCGTCATAACAGCTTTGATGGAGTCTGGATACGACTATGTACTATGCGTAGAGCATGAGGATCCATTCTATAGATACGAGCCTGGTAGGAGTGAAGGATTCGAGAAAGGTTTAAAGATAGCTCGTAAGAATTTATCACTCTACATACCTTAGATCTATTCGAGCTTCAACCGGCTAGGTATAGGTCTACCTACATCGGCGTAAGCCATATCCTCGAATTTCGTAGCCCACACACCATACCTAGCCGGTACTAGGCACTCTTCCTTACCAAGTATAGCCCTAACAAAGTTCACATCAGGATTCGAAGTTATTCTCGGGAGCCTACCCCTATCCATCATAGTGGTATCTCCATCCCTATTCTGAACATAGACCCTCCCACCATACACATGGACAGCACCTCTAGAACACCATAACCTGAATTCCTCATCCACAGCGGCAGTCCTACCTGGGGCAGCCCCAGATATAGCTATAGATACCAGTACACCACCAGATAGCTCAGCTGCTATCGCTATATATAGATCGACGTCAGTCCCGCATCTATCCATCAAAGCTTTAACTCTAATAGGCTCCCTCTCAGTAGCCCATAATACTAGATCTACTAGGTGAGTCCCTGAAGCTTTAAGCTGACCGCCACCAGATAGCTTAGGATCAAGATACCAGCGACCAGCGGCTATAAGATTCTGGTACAATGTAGCTACTATAAAGTGTGGATCACCTATATCGCCGCTTAGAACTAGATTCCTAACATAGGTGTAGGCTGGATCGAAATGCCTCTGATAGCCTATAGCGAGAACGAGATTCCTCCTAGAAGCTTCAGAAGCCATCTCCTCAGCCTCCCTGAGAGATACAGCCATAGGCTTCTCGACGAGTACGTGCAGATCCCTCCTCAAAGCCTCCATGACATGCTCGTAATGCATGGTGTGAGGGGTGCAAACTATAACGGCATCTAAATCGACGGAATCAAGCATACCACGATAATCACAGAATATGTTCTCCTTAGGTATGGGATCCGGAGTCAAGTTGCGAAATCTATTCGCATAAACCCTAAGCTTCTCAGCATTCTCCAGAACGATATCGCATAAAGCCACTATACAAGCCTCACCTTCATCGAGAATGCTAAGTCTCCTCACATGCTCATAACTTATAGAGCCACAACCGATTAAACCCAACCTAAGCATAGACACGCCCCCACAACCAGCTATCCACACTAAAAATATTATTTAAACTTTCACCCCCTCAAATACCATAATACTACGAAAAGAAGATATCCATACAAACATAGAGGGAAGCCTAGATAACCGCCATATCCCATAATATAACCACCTAACTACAAGCATAACTCCAAATCATATTAGCATATAAAGGCTATCCAAATCCAATACTAATTAATCCTAAAATTCGTTAAGCTACATAACTAACATGCTTTAGCATAAAATTGAAAAGGAAAACTATCTCTCCAGGTTAACCTACCACCTATCTATTAACTAAGAGTAGGTTTATCCGCTCCTATAAATATGGTATTAGGCGGTTTGAAGGATAAGGTTTCACCCGATGCTCAGCCGAACCTCCGACCCTACCCCTATCCTAGGAAGCCTTAAATAAACCACTCTTCACCTAGTAATCAGGGTTTACTGCTATGATTTTTTTAAACCATAGCATCGACTTCCACTCATCAAAGACGTAGAGATAGAAGGCTAAGAGGTGTCCATAGCTTTTCTCTTTAAATCCCCTCCCCAGAGCTTGGAGAATCCCATACCTCTAGGAACAACTATTCTCCAAAATCTGCATAAATCCTAATATCCTTCATTAGTTGCGAGATGAGGACGCCACCCCTCTCATCCAACTTCTTCGAGATAACGTCTAAACTACCACATTTAAAGCAGTAGAAAGAAGTTCACGGGCCCGCCGGGATTCGAACCCGGGACCACCGGCTCCGGAGGCCGGTGCTCTATCCACGCTGAGCTACAGGCCCATGGATACTCGGTAGATTTACAGCCACCTATCTTATCTTATGTTAGAGTGATTTAAAGATGCTTTTCAGTATTATGGATAGATGCGATTGGCGGTATGGTGGATTTTGGAGGGTTCGTGACTTTAATAATCCATAGATCTTATATTCGTTATGGCTGGATAGGTGTACGTTTATCGGATCAATATGTCTGTAGGCTATATTCCTATTCATAAGCCTATATTCGATAGGCTTATCTTTTTAGGAAGCTGGTAGTCTAGATGTTTAATAGTCGGATAGAGTTGGAGTGAATTGATTTATGTTCATGTTAGAACATCTAGTAACGAGAGCTAAGAGTGTAAATGTTTATTTAAGAAGTGATTACTATCATATCGGGAGGGGTTGATTGATGAGTGTATCGGATGTCGATGCCGAGGATTGGGAGGAGAAGGTTTTAGGATCCGATGTATTGACTGTCGTTGATTTCTGGCATGAGAGATGCCCATGGTGTATAATGCTGAATCCTATCTTCGAGGAAGTTGCCGAGGAGTATGGGGGTAGGGTTAAGTTTGTGAGGTTTAACGTTCTGAGGAGTGTGAGGAATAGGGATATAGCGTTAAGGAATGGTGTCATGGCTACGCCAACGATAGCCTTCTACTGTAGTGGTAGGTATCTAGGCTCGATAGTAGGCTTCATACCGAAGGATCATCTGAGACACGCGATAGAGGATATGATGATACGCTATAGGGAGTGTGTTAAGCAGAGTACGAAGCTAGAGTAGGTGAATGCTTAAATCGAGGATTCACACTATAACATAGTTATAACTATATTCCGGAGTCGAAGCTATAGCTATGAGTATCCATCACCATCATATCCATCGTGTCGAGGAGTTTAAGAGAAGATTCTGGCTCTCACTAGCCCTTACAATCCCTATCCTACTCCTATCCGATATGATACGGATGTGGCTTGGACTCCACTGGATAGTAACACCATTCCAAAGGGGATTACTATCCATCCTCTCCATCGCTATCTATATCTACGGTGGATGGCCATTCCTAGAGGGATTGATCAGAGAAGTTAGATCTAGGCAGCCAGGTATGATGGCTCTCATCGGTACTGCGATATCCGTCGCACTCTTCTACTCAGTCGGGGTAGTCATCATGGCGAATGGGGGAGATTTCTTCTGGGAGCTTGCGACGCTAATCGATGTTATGCTACTGGGACACTGGATGGAGGCTAAGAGTATCCTAGGAGCTTCGACGGCTATAGAGGATCTTATACGTATAATGCCGGCGATAGCCCATCTAGTGAGAGATGAGGGGGTTGTGGATATCCCAGCTTCACGGTTAAGGAGGGGTGATATCGTACTCGTACGTCCTGGGGAGAGGATCCCTTCAGATGGTGTTATCGTAGAGGGTAGATCCACACTCGATGAATCCCTCTTAACCGGTGAGTCGAAGCCGATCGATAAGGGAGTTGGCGATACAGTTATCGGCGGAACTATTAACGGTGAAGGTACACTTAAAATACGTATAGAATGTACTAGTGAGGAAACCTATCTAGCCCAAGTTATAAGGCTCGTTAGGGAGGTTCAGAAGAGTAAATCGAGGACTCAAGATTTAGCTAATAGAGCTGCTGCACTCCTATTCTACGTAGCTCTAACTGTCGGGATGGCATCCTTCATTATATGGAGCTTTATAGCGGATCTCGATTTCGCGATTGAGAGAATGGTTACGGTACTCGTGATCGCATGTCCGCACGCATTAGGTCTAGCGATACCACTAGTCGTAGCTCTATCGACATCTATAGCTGCGAGGAACGGTATCCTTATAAGGGATAGGCGGGCTATCGAAGTCCTTAAGGATGTGGATATCGTCGTTTTCGATAAGACTGGAACGCTAACTGTCGGTGAGCTTACTGTAAGCGATATCATCTCGTTTATACCTGAAGAAGATCTTCTAAGATTCACAGCAAGCATAGAAGTCAACTCTGAGCATGTTATAGCTAAGGCTATAGTGAGGTATGCCAGAAGTAGAGGTGTAGAAGCCCATAAGGCTGTGGAGTTTAAAGCTTTGCCTGGAAAGGGTGTTTACGGTAGAGTCATGGGAAGAGATGTTTACGTCGGGGGTTTAAACCTCCTAGAGGATCTAGGGATAAGAGTAGACGATCTGAGGGTAGCGGAGTTGCAAGAACAGGGTAAGACTATAGTCTTCACGGTTATTGATGGAAAGCTTGCCGGAATATTCGCACTATCCGATTCTATAAGAGTGGAATCATACGAAGCGGTTAAAATATTGAGGGGGAGGGGGTTAAAAGTCTACATGCTAACCGGAGATTCTGAGGGGGTTGCACGCTTGGTTGCTGGGGAGCTCGGTATAGATGCTTATTTTGCACGTGTATCGCCGGATCAGAAGGTGGAGAAGATAAAGCTCCTAAGAGGAGGCGGCGGTAAGGTTGCCATGGTCGGTGACGGGGTGAACGACGCCCCAGCACTTATCGCAGCCGATGTCGGTATAGCTATAGGTGCTGGAACAGATATAGCTATAGAGAGTGCTGATATAATCCTGGTTAAAAACGATCCTAGAGATGTTGTGAAAGCTATCGATATCTGCCGTAGGACTTATTCGAAGATGGTGCAGAACGTATGGTGGGCGGCCGGCTACAATATAGTGGCGATACCTTTAGCGGCAGGAGCTTTATCATGGCTAGGTTTAAGCCTACCCCCGGCTATCGGAGCATTGATAATGTCTCTTAGCGATATCATAGTGGTGCTTAATAGTCAGACTTTAAGAAGATATGAGTCTGAGGCTATGAGAGCAACCGCTAAGAAGATCATGATTAGAGATCCGGTTTGCGGGATGATGATAGATCCAGATACAGCATATAGTAGGATCGAGTATGAGGGGAGGACGATCTACTTCTGCTCGAAGGTATGCGAGGAGGAGTTTAAGAAGGATCCGAAGAGATTCATGAAGTAGCTAGTCGGGTAGCGGCGTGGATACCCTACCTAGAAGCTACCGGGTCTACCTATACTTTATCCTCTCGATGAGGTCAAGTACCCTCACCTTTATAGTATCCCTAATCTTCCTCGCTTCATCTAAAGACATCCCAGCTGGATCAGGTATATCCCACTCCTCGACATTCTCTGCATAAATCATTGGACATGATACACCACTACAGACTACTACAACTATATCAGCCCCCTCCTGAAGATCTCTGGTTAATCTCCGCGGCCTCTTCCAACCTATATCTATCCCCTCCTCGAGCATAAGCATAATAGCATTCGGATGAATACTCTCAGCCGGGGTTAGACCAGCACTAATAGCCCTCCAACCCTCGGGGGCAAACCTATTGAAATATGCTTCTGCGATCTGACTCCTAAAACTATTCTCTACGCAAACAAATAAGACTGTCTTCAATCTAAAGACACACCACCAAATCGTGGGGTTCCGTTAAACTATTCGCTCGACACCCTATTAAATATTAGTAGTCAGTCTATCGAGAGGCTAATAATAGCTAGAAAGTAGTATATATTTCAACATACCATGAGAGTATATTAGCGAGTCGGCTAAGAGGACTACAAGTACCCTCCATTAGAACTTCTAAAGAGAACCAGATGCTAATAGAAAGGGGTGAACTTTCGATAAAAGATATTCGTATAGGGACTTGAGGAGGTTTTAAAGATCTAGATTGTAGAATGGTGAGTTTGGATCTCTGGAGGGGCTTAGGAGGGTTGGTGTAGGTATGCTGAGCTTCAGGATAATCCTTTAAGGAATCTATCTATATTCCTCTTCATTATCTTCTCTATAGTATCTCTCGTTAAACCTAGCTCCTCCTTGAATATCGTTAGATCGGATTCTAAGACTCTCCTGAATCTATCCGGATCCTCTGGGTTTCCGTTATCCGAGCCGAATATTAGTAGATCTGGGCCGAGGTATACTATAGCTTTACGTATGGCTTCGGCACGCCATAATCTAGGTGTACCAGGCGTTATATCTATGAACATCTGGGTTTTATCGATGTTACCCCATCCAACCGCTGCTAGGAATCTACCGGCTGTAGCTAAGCATTCATCAACCCAAGGCCATCCTATATGGGCTAGAGCGAACCTTACCCTAGGATAGAACATGAGGAATTCATAGTATACCGGCCTACAGAATCTCGAGGAGTCTGGAAACCCCCAAGATATACCGCTATGAAATATTATGGGTACACCTAGTGATTCTATCTTCTCAAATAGAGGTCTAAACCTCTCTTCGTATGGATACCAGCCTGCAGGTATCATCTTAAATCCTTTCAACTCTAGATCGCATATAGCTTTCTCGGCCTCCTCGACAACCCCCTCCATTCTAGGATCTATAAACGCGAATCCTATAATCCTATCCGGATCATACCTTTGAATACTAGAAGCGAACTTAACGCATTCTCTTAACTTCTCCCTGGATAGGATGCTTGTATCCATTGTGAGGAGACCCGGATGCGGAGAGAACATTATTATTTTCTCGATACCGGCTTCATCCATAGCCTTAACTATCCTCTCAGCCTTTTCGATACCCTTAGAGTGTACATGGCAATCCGAAGCCATATAGATCGGACACATAGAGACCGGTTACTCTATAGATATCCGTGAATTTAAATCTTTGAGCAGCATCGCAGAGTATATGTAAACCCCTCCATACGGGTAACCGTATAAACCTACCTAGACATGTATCGTATCGAAAACCTTTTATCTATAAGAGCAGTGTTTCATGATGCGTAAGCATTGCCTCGACTGTATACATGGCTTATGAAGATATTAGAGGATGAGGATCTAAAGTTGGCTATAGCTAAGGATGGATGCATCGTTTATCGTGGTAGGGGAGAGGGTATAAAGCCTCTATTGGAGGCTATAGATAATCTCGGATTCGATAATCTAAAGGGATCGATATTGGGGGATAGAGTTGTAGGATTAGCTATAGGTTATATAGCCGCCTATGCTAAGTTCCTGGAGGTTCATGGGTTAATCGTGAGTAGACCTGCCGTTAACTTCTTAGAATCTAAGGGTGTGACGGTATACTGGGCTGAGCTAGTCGATACCATACTCGATCGAAGTAAATCATCTCCATGCCCGTTCGAGAAGCTTGCGTTAGAGATAGGGGATATCGGAGAATTTTATCTGGCAGTGAAAGATAAGCTAGGATCAAGCTACCATACCATGTAGAATTGTGGGATGAGAAGTAGTAGTGCTACGAGCAGCGTGGAGACTGATACGATAGCTCCAGGTTTAATCCATTGAGTGAGGTAGATATGCTCACCCCTACGCTCTGCTATACCTAGAGCGATTATGTTAGCTGTGCTACCTATCATCGTGAGGTTCCCGTAGAGCGTTCCTGCAAAGAGTGAAGCCCACCATAGAGGAGCTACATGAACACCTAACGATTCAAGTTCGGATACAACTGGTATCAGCATAGCGACTGCTAATACGTTATCTAGGAATGCACTTAGGATCGCGGCGGTATGACCATAGACTAGTATGAAAAGCCTTTCTCCGAACATGCCAGCTAACGAGTACATACCACCCGCGATTAACGTAGTGATACCTACGTATTTGAGGGTACCTACCGAGGCGAAGAGAAGGGCGAAGAATATTAGAGTCCTCCATTCCACCCTTCTCTCCACTATCTCCCTCCCCCTCTCCAGATCAAGTAAGAGTACTATGCTAGATAGACCTAGAGGTATCGCTAAGAGTAGAGTATTCCTCTCTAGGTGAAAAATTTCTTCTAACGGGTGATGCAGTATAAGTGATGCTAGTAGTATAATGAATACTATAAAGCATATTCTAAGTTGTTTGGGTGGAATCTTCTCGCTATCTTGAGAATTGCTATCAATGAAAGTTGTAGACTTAAGAGCTGAGTCTAAGATATTAATGTAGTCTGAGAATATCCTTCTACACAGCAATATACATACAATTAATACTATGATAGATATAGGTGTAGCATATCTCAGGAAATCGAGGAATGTTAACCCAGCTCTAAACGCTATCATCACACCTATAGGATTTCCGATGACTGTAGCAGTACTTCCAATATTCGTCGCGAAAACAGCCATCATAAGCAGAGGTATAGAGCTTACCTTCAATCTTCTAGTAATGGATAAGATAGCTGTAGATACTATCAGAATCGATGTAACTTCGTCTACTAGTGCCGCTAGTAGGGCTGAGGTAAGCATTAAACCGGTAACTATCTTTTTGGCGTCAGCTTTGAATAGCTCTATGAATCTATCTACGAGATATTCGAAGAATAGATGCTCTTCTAAAAAGCCTATTATGATCATCATCCCTATAAGGAACAGGATGACATCAAACATAGCGAATTCGAGAAGATGCTGAATATCGAGTACGTTAAATAGCATGAGCAGGAATATCGCCATAAATGCGAATGGAAGCCTATATCTCCAGAGTAGAAGTGTCTCGTAAGTTTTCATCGCGAAGAGTGTGATCGATATTATCTGCGGCTGAGTAAGAACTCCTGATAACGTAGCTATAATCCACGTTACGATAGTTAGTATAACGACTGCGACTATCCTCCTCCTTATATCTGAAGCCTGCTCAGACATACCGCAATCAGGCAAGTCTAGAATAGCCCTAATACTTTTATATATTTATTCCGTTATGAACTCTTACATAGAGTTGATGAATCCTATAACTATTACCGATTTATCAGGTTCAACTTTCTAAGATTTTCCACCAATATATCTTCGTTGTTGTATGCCTTTATGAATGATGGTACATTCCTCTGTTTCGTAGCTTTGAACGATACGAACAGCCATTCCCCGGTATCAAGCTCTGTGACTTTATCTAGGAGTTCGTAGCTTAGCGAGAATGCATCTGCTACCACCATGCGGTCGTAGTATCTTGGGAGGGTGCTTACGAAGTAGCTATGTAGCTGTTGTAGTGCGTTCACATTCATGTGTGCTAACCTCTGTGACGCTATCCATCCGTAAACTCTATACTTACGACCCTGCCTTAGGAGCGCTTCGACGCTCCTATTAGAATCCAGCGTTCCATCTTCCTTACTGGTTCTATCAGGTATGTATTCCTGAGCTTCATCCAAGACCACTAGCACCTTACGCTTTACACCTACAGTCTTCTTAACTAGTAGTAGACGATCTAGAAATGATGTTACGGTTCTCCTAGCTGATAGAGGGTCGGGTATATAGACGACCGATAGCTTGAAGCCCGGCTTTAAAACCTCTTCTACGAGGATTTGGGGTGTAAGTATCTCGAACTCTTCTTCGCTAGTCTTCTTAATCTCCCCCAGTAGGAATTCCACCATAGTTCTCACACCGGATTTCTCGTGTACGCTGCGTGCAAGCTCCACGAGGATATGCTCTACGAAGGCTTTAACCTCAGGCTCTAGATCCGTTATCCTAAGCTCCTTAAGATCAGATTCGGTGAATCGTTTAACTCTGAGTAGGAAGTCGCTGAGCTTATTTAAAGCATACCTCACCTGTAGACTGCTAGTCTCAGTCTTAGACGCCCTTTCCTCTAGATACTCGAATAGATCGTGCAACGTTAAACCTGTATACTCCATGTAGCTTGAAGCTTGCATATGTACGATTCTACCAGATTCCATCAGCAATCTTAAACCCTCCTCGAGAGGCTTGTACCCTATCCTCTCCTCAAGGGATTCAGGTATAGCTTGAGAATCGAGGATCGATTGGTAGGATTCGTAGGGTTCACTAGATATCATGAAGCCATTAGCGGCTATCAGTTTATCGAGTAGATGTATAGCGTATTCCCCGGCTACATCGAATACTACTACCGATAAATCTGGTATACGTTCTATAGCTTTACGTATTATCAGCGATGTGAGATTGGATTTACCGCATCCGGTGAAGCCGAAGACTCCTGCATGATATTTTATCAAAGCTTCAATATCTATCGTTAAAGGTATATCGAAGCCTATGAGTCTACCTATATCTGCACCCCCCTCTACACATAGTAGGTATCTTAAAGCTTCGGCCGAGAGGAGTTTAGCTTCGAACCCGGGTAGAGGTGTTAGGTTTGAGCGGCTGAATACAGGTGTACCGTCGATTATATCCATACGGTATCCTGTGAATACCGCCTCCAGATCTATCCAGGTTTCATCCGTACCCCAACCCTCCCTTACACGGTCTAGGAACTCCTGCCGTACGGGTATCGGTAGGGATACCTCCATACCGAGCATCTGGAAATGCTCGGCTTTCAACGCTGTAGCTTCGTATATAAGGTAGGTCCTACCCTTAGATGTAGGTCTCTCGACTGCTATGAAGCATGGCTCATGTAGCTTATCTAGCACGAGATGATTGAATTTCACATCGAATCGCACTAGGTGGCTTTTAAGCGATACCTCGGATCCGCCTATCCTGGATGTCCTCGTAACTAGACGATACTCCCTAAGTCTAGCTTGAAAGAATCCGCCTACATCGTCGAATATCCTAATCTGATCTCCCACTCGAAATCAGCCTCCTAGCATATTCAGATTCACGTCTATATTCCCTGAAACTTCTAGATAGGTAGAATGTCTTCATCTTACGTGAGAACGATTCGAGATGCAGGTCTGCTACACCTTTGAGTAGACCTATAGCTATGCTCGCTTCAGCTTTAACGGCTTTATCCGCTATGTATAGCAGCTTATTATGCCCTGCAGCCTCTAGGACTTGAGGTTCATCCATCATAGATAGTACGTATAGTATGAGATTATCTATAAGGCTTAAGCCATCTACACCTTCGTAGAATGGCTCGATAACTGTTCTTCCACCAGCCTCCTCGATCTCTATACGTCTAGCTAAGTTTAGATCCTCACCGTAGATCGGTCTATCGTAGAGGAATACTAGGGTTCTAACCCTAGGATCCGATGAAAACTCTCTAAGCTGGAAGTATGATTTAGCGAAGAGCTTTTCACGGCCAACCCTCTTACGAGCAGCCTTCATAACGTTGAACCCGGATGGATGGAATAGAGTAGAGAAGCATGCATCGTATGCTATGGTACGCCACGGAGTCTTTATATCCTCATACCTCTCAGCACTTAGGATTGATAGAAGAGCTCTATCGCTCTTAAGATTTGGTACAGGTGTGGAGGGGTCTAACTCTCCGCTAAGCTTCATGTAGGGTATGGTGGATCTAGTTAGATCTGTAGCCGTCGTATCCTTAGCTATACCTACCAGAAGTTTACGATTCTTTACGCATAGATCTATCAACGCTTGTAGTATTATAAACGTTACAGCCTCCCAATCCAATAATCTGATCCATCTATCTCCTATGGTTAGGGGGTAATCCCCACCTCCTAGGAGTCTGTATGCGACGCTCAACGCGGCTTCCACAGATCTATACCAGTAGCTTCTAGAATTCTCGGATGGATAGAATAGGCCTCCATCCTCTACGAATAACGCGTAACCACACCTTTCGTTTATACTACGAAGCTTCCTAAGCACACGGTCTTCGAGCGGTGAAGGTATGTTAAGCCTTTCCTTTATAGAATTCCATGATATAGGCCCCTCATCTATTATAAGCTTTAAAGAATGAAACTGGAGGTATGACGACCTATAAGGTATGTATGCATCTCCTGAGCCGAACATGAATGATAGGAGGAGATCTGCAATCGTGAAACGGCCATACCTAGTTTCTAAACCTTCTAAAGCTGACCTACCGATGTTTATAAGCCTCCTAACACGGACCGATAGGTAGCTGTAGGTTGAGTAGATCGATTTATCGAGTAGTATTATCCTTATATCCTTTCTATCAGGTGAAGCAGATCTATACGCTGTGTAGATCTCGGCTAAAGCCATGAATGCGCTTGGTATCCTATCGATGAATCTATCGACATCTATCTCAGCATCTGTAAGCTCCTCCAGAGTAGCTATACTCGATATATCCTCAAACCATAATGGTATAGCTGTCGAGAACGATAGGGATGCATCTCGTTCGATATCATCTACATGGAATTTTATTCCGGATTCTGATACATCGAATACGCATGAATAGCCTGCAGCACATATGTAGAATAGAAGCATCTCTAGACGCTCCTCAGCTCTCATAGATCCATCGATACCTATCGCTTTAAACTCTCCTTCACCGAAGAATCTATTAGCGAAATCTACAGCCCTACATACATCTAGACTCTTAGCGATCTTAACCAGATCGTATGCATCTCTAAGCTTCTCAACCCTAGATCTATAGATATCCAGCAGGTATAAAGTGTGGTGTCTAAGCTTCCTAGCTGTATCGGATACGGACATAAATTTTGATCCTAACTTAATCTACTCCCTAGTAGGTCTGGATAAATCTTTATCCGCTTCACCGCTTGGATATACGGAAAGCTTTCTAGCAACCTCTTCCCAATCTATAACACCTATCAGGATGGTGAATCCTATGATTAAAGCTATCGCTAAGGAGAGAGGTACCCATACAGGAAGCTCGGATGTCACCATCCCGAGGAATCTACCGAGTAAGCCTATAGTATATAGCATAGATATCTTACCGGCTATACTGAAGGGTATAGCTTTAACTAAACTATATCTAGCAGCTCCCAGTATCATGAAGAGGAATTTATCAGGTAGAGGTGTATAAGCGAATAGGAATATAGCGATAGGGATCAGCCATCTATATTGACGCATACTCATTATAGCCGAGAACGCCTCCATCTTACCACCATACTTTGAATCTCTTAAAGTTTCACCTAGATAATGACCTATCAGCCAGCCTATAGTTTCGCCTAAACCAGATCCAACCCCACCCCATACGGCTACTTCTAATATATTCAGTCGAGGCATCGCAGCTGCTAGTGAAAGGATAACAGCCGTATACGGTACGAACGGGGTTATGGATCCTAGGAGGCATAAGATCAACATTGTTAACCCTATATAGTATGGGTTTGACCTTAGTAGAAAATACTCTATCTGATCGTAGTATAGGTATATCGGTATACTTACTACGATAAGGGCTATTATAGTTGCTATAAGCTTCTCTATATTCCTCAAACCGACCGATAGCTATACTATTAGCTGGTGAAGTTTATCTACTTTTCACTAGGTTTAACGTTCTATAGCGATGAAGCTACTAGATTTACCCGTCGTTAGGAGGGCTAGACTCCAGGAGCCAGTCGGTGATGGGAGGGTTAAATGCATTCTCTGCGAAAGGAGGTGCATCATCCCTAATGGCGGTAGGGGATTCTGCAGAACTAGGATCAATATAGATGGGGAACTCTATACATTGGTTTACGGGGATATAAACGCTATGTCGGAGAATCCTATCGAGAAAGGAGGTTTAATCCTCCCTCGATAAAGCCGTTCTACCATTACTGGCCTGGAAGTATAGCTTTAACCTTCTCTACTTGGAGCTGTAACTTCCCATGCCCATGGTGTCAGAATTGGCATCTATCCAAATTCGATCCAGACCCGTATAGAGCGAACTATATACCGGTGGATAGGATGGTGGAGCTTGCCGTTAGATCTAGGTGTAGAGGCTTATCTGTATCGTTCACAGAGCCTACGCTACTCTTCGAATACTGCTTGGATCTATTCCCACTGGCGAGGTCTAAAGAGTTATACTGCAACTTCGTTTCGAACGGCTACATGAGCTTTGAAGCTCTACGTATGCTAGTGGAAGCCGGTATGGATGGGCTTAAGATAGATGTGAAGGGATGTAGGAATCCTGTACGTAGATACTGTTCCGCTGATGTCGATGTCTGCTGGAGGAATGCTTCTAAAGCATTAGATATGGGTGTGCATGTGGAGATAGTGAATCTAATCATACCGGGTGTAAACGATTCGGAGGATTGCATAGAGGAGGTTTGTAGGATGCACCTGGAAAGCGTAGGGGAGGATACACCTCTGCATTTCACGGCTTACTATCCGGCTTACAGATTCGATGCTCCCCCGACACCTGTATCGAAGCTGGAGGAGGCTTATAGGATAGCTAGGAGGTATGGCTTAAAGTACGTGTATATAGGTAATGTACCTGGGCATCCATACGAGAATACTTATTGCCCTGAATGCGGTGAGCTGCTTATAAAACGTTACGGGTTAACCATAGTATCGGTGAAGCTTACGAAGGATAAGAAATGCCCTAGATGCGGATACAGTATACCTATAAGGGGAGAGGTAGCTGTACGATAAGATCATGAATGAGGATTATGCCGAAGCCCTTCAAGGATAAGATTAAACGTGTACTCAGCTCATCGAAAGCTGAAGCCGTATCGTCCAGTTATGACGTAGTAGGGGATATAGCTATCGTAAGAATCCTTAGACCGGAGGTTCTAGATGAGAAAGACTATGAAGCTATAGCGGGGATAATATTCGAGTCGAATCCTAGGATTAAGACTATACTACGTCAGGATAGTCCTGTAGGATCACCGTTTAGAGTTAGGCGTCTAACCTATATAGCTGGAGAGGAGCGTACGGTAACGATCCATAGGGAGTATGGATGCATATATAAAATCGATCTATCTAAAGCATTCTTCTCACCTAGGTTATCCTATGAAAGGGTTAGGATAGCGGAATCCATCCGCGATGGGGAGTATATCGTGAATATGTTTTCCGGTGTAGGATGCTTCTCCATAGCTATCGCTCGATTAGCGAAGCCTAGAGCAGTATATTCGATAGATATCAGTAGGGATGCCTATACTTTGATGAGGGAGAACGTATCTATGAACGGCGTGGATCACATCGTTATACCGATTCTAGGGGATGCTCGTCAAACGGTTGAATCTAGGTTGAGGGGGGTAGCTGATCGCGTATTAGAGCCTCTACCCGATCTAGCCTATGCATATCTAGATGTAGCTTTGAAAGCATTGAAGCCTGATGGGGGCTGGATACACTATTATAACTTCATACATGTGAAGGGTATGGGGTTGGATCACGAGGTTTATAGAGTTAAGCGTAGGATCGAAAAGATGGGGGGAAGGATCGCGTATACTAGGGCTAAGAAGGTTCGAAGTGTAGGTCCAAACTGGGTGCAAGTAGTTATAGATCTATATGTATCCAGAACCGTGGATAGCTAAGGGTTAAATACGAGCGATCCAACTATCTAATCGAGGGTGATAAGCTTGGGTGAGGAATGGTTCCCATTTAGGAGGAGAAGGATATGGAGCTTTTTCGATGAGATGATGAGGGAGATAGAGGAGGCCTTTGAGAGGGAGTTCGAAGATATAGAGAAAATGCTTAGCGGGATGCCTGAGAAGTATGTGAGGGAGCGCACCCTACCTGATGGTAGCAGGGTTAGAGAGTATGGTCCATTTGTGTACGGATACTCCATAACCATAGGACCGGATGGGAAGCCTATAGTGAGAGAGTTCGGTAATGTTAAACCTCAACCTTACGGTAGACCTAGCGTCTCTATAAGGGAGGAGAGGGAGCCGCTGGTAGACGTTATAACGGCAGATGATGAGGTGAAGGTTATAGCAGAGCTACCTGGAGTCGAGAAGGATGATATAAAGCTTGAAGGGACAGAGGATACGCTAATAATCTCGGTAGATACACCTGAAAGGAAGTATTATAAGGAGGTAAAGCTACCTGTACCAGTAGATCCTGAGAAAGCGAAGAGTAATTATAAGAATGGCGTTCTAGAAATAATACTGCCGCGTAAAGGTAGATCTAAAGGATATAAGATAAAGGTTGAGTAGGTAGCCGTAGCTAATACTAGTGTATCGCGTAGCGTATCTGCCGATATAGTATCTCCTAAATTTTTATCCTAGATAGAGCTAACTTTTTAAGTATCTCCATATCGTATATATCCGAGAAGTATCTATTCAGTATATTCATGTATATCGATATCTCGTCATCGGTCATGTACTGGAACATGTATGGACCCATATACGGTGATGGTGCTCCATCCCTAGTTATGAATTCTATATGCATGAACGGATCACCATGCATAATCGTTATCGGCATACGATCGTTACTTAAATTCACAACCTCCAACGCTAATCTACCTATGAATCCTGAGTGAACTTTAGCAGCGTTGAGGAAGGATAAACCCATACGTCCATACTTACTCTTAGCGGTTAAGTGTGCAACCATATTCGGTGGGGTGAATACCACCTCGTACGATATGAGATTCTTATGCTCTAGATACTGTAGGGTTACATCCTCCATCACGGTTAATACGTATCCATCCCCATCGAATAGCGAAGATGAGGCTGGATATATGCACTTATATCTTTCGACAAGCTTCTCTAGCTTATCCCTACCTATTACGCACATACCTAACGATTAGCTATACGGCTATCGGTTAATGAATATTTCATCATACTACACTAGCGTATAATATACGATAGATAGGTGGTTTGATATACATCTGTATGCATAAGCTATGATACCGGGTTTATTCGAACTATCTAGGTAGCCTGCCTCGCCCCCTTCATACTCTCCATAACTATAAGCGTAGTGGTTGATAGAACACCCTTAATACGTCTAATATTACCTAGAACTACATCCCTCAGCTTCCCCATATCATCGACTTCTACTAGAGCTACAGCATCGTATGTACCGTAAACTAGGAATACTTGATATACGGATGGTATATCCTTAATCTTAGATGCAACCTCTTCTTCAAGACCTGAAGCTATGTTTATGAGTACTATGCCCTGTATCAAGGCTTCGGTAAATTAATTATGGCTTTATAGCCTAAATAAAGATATTGGGAGCAGCTGGGTATCCTAGGATATACCAAGTGATCTCGATAGGACTTCTATATCCACCCTACCGGCTTTATGAACTTTACCAGTCCTCACGTTGAACGCTACCACCGATGCTGGTGCGAATAAATGCGGATCTATCTTGTAGAAGTCGTATCCGGCTTCCTTGAATATCTGGTGGAATGGCCTACCGTAATCCCTACTAGCCGAGCTTGGGGTTTCAGATATGAATTTATCTAATGCTTCATCGTCTTCGAAATCTACTCCGTAGAACGTTACACCTCCGTAGAGTATCACATCGTTACTCCTACCCATAGATCTACCGAAATCCGGGTGAGGGAAGGCTATAGGAGCATAGCCGCACCCATACACTATCCTATTTATATCGAAGCCTATCTCGTTAAGCTTATGTATACCTGTCTCGACTATACGTCCGGCTATTTGAACTAAGGCGGATAGGCTTGTGGTAGGTGTAAGGATTATATACAGGTTGCTAGGTTTAACACCGCATTTATTCGCTACATACTCTACGACAGCCTCATCAGGCTTAGATGATGTTTCGAAGACTATGATAGCTTCATCTGATTCATCTCTATACCCTATCTTCTCATATAGCGTTTTAGGTTCTAGGCTTAAAGCTCTAGCAGGACCTGAGCCTAGAGCGAAGAATTTACCTACCTTTATCCTCCATCCGGCATACTGGCTAGCCATCGTAGCTACGACAGGATGATCCGTATAGACTCTTATCGCTGGAAGAATCTTTCCGTCGAAGTAGTCGAAGCTTAGAGAGGCTCTACCTAAACCGCCCATACATATCTCCGTTATGATTCTACCAGCTTCAAACCCGCCTCTAGCTTCTATACCAGCGTCTATTATCGACGACCCTAGAGGCCCGCTTAAAACTTTAACTTGGTAGTACTCCTGGTTATCCATAAGCTCCTTGACAAGGTTTAAGGCAAGCTTATTCACAGATAGGCTACCCATACCGGCTCGGAAAAATTTAGATAAATCATACTCCTTATATAATTTTACATCGATCAACATGGTTGAGGGTGTACGTGATGCCGGGTAAGCATGAGGTTAAACCTGAGACTTGGAGGAAATGGATTAGATTAGTCCTAGAAAGTATTAAGGAGCCTATAGCTATCGAGGATCTATATTCTAAGCTTAGGGAGAAGGGCGTAGCGCAGAAGAGGGTGGATAGCATACTAGCAGTTCTAGAAGAAGCTGGGCTTATTAAGAGTGAAGATAATAAGATTTGTTTCAAGCTTGAGGGAGCTGGCGAAGCCAGGTTTGAAGAGCATCCTACGACCATGGAGTCTATTGATTGCGTATACCTATCTAAGCTAGGTATCGAGAGTAGAAGCGGCTCTAAACTATACTTCTGCTCCAAGTATGAGATAACGATGGGCGAAGAAGCCGAGGTATGCTTCGTATGTAAGTATAGAACCCCGCGTAGCAGGGGGCGGTAGATATAGCGCTAACCGTATGGACTATAGGCTATTCTGAATCGAGCATAGATAGGCTTATAGACGTATTGATGGGCTACGGTATACAGCTGGTCGTAGATACTCGTAGATGGCCTAGATCGAGGATAGAGGGGTACGATAAGGATGATCTTGAACGTAGATTGAAATCTAAGGGGATAGATTATCTTTGGATGGGAGCGGAGCTTGGAGGATATAGGAGGGGTGGATACGAGAAGTATATGGAGAGTATAGATTTCCAGAAAGCTGTATCAAAGCTTATAGAATTAGCATCATCCACTAGGTTATGCATACTGTGTCTCGAATCCGATCCAAAACGATGCCATAGAAGATTTATAGCCGAGGCATTAACCAAGAAGGGTGTCGAAGTTGTGCATATAATCCTTAAACGTAGAAGCGTAGGTGAGGATAGGATGAAGCGTAAAGATGCGAAACCTTTAGAGTAGCTTTTCGAAGAATGCTAGCTCAGGATTCGATGGCTTCGATACGAAGAGACGGCCCCTACCATCCTCCGATAGATCACCTTGAAATACATAGAATGGCCCCTCTAATCTCTCCCGTACACCCCTAACAGATGGTCGTACCTCCTCTATCTGGAATGTAGGAAGTATGGAGCCTACACTACCGAGTATTATCACCCTACCATCCTTCATCCTAGCGGCGGCTCTACCCATACAATCTCCGTATACGACTATCGTCCCTCCGAGCATCCTCAACCCTGGGAATAGACCTACACTACCCTTAATCTCTATACTCCCATCACGCATATAGACTCCTATACACTCACCTGCATCACCATCGATTACTATGGATCCGCCGCGCATACCTTTAGATGATCCTTTCGGAGGAGCACCTACATAACTTCCAGCCGATCCCTTGACATGTATGGATCCGCCGCGCATAGCCATGCCAAGCCAATGATCGACGTCACCTTCCACTACTATCGTCCCACCGCGCATGCACTCCCCAACCCTGAGACCGCCTGAGCCTTTCACGGTAATGCTACCCCTACTCATCCCGGAGCCTATCCCCCTAGCTTTGCCGAAATCACCCATAAACACTATAGATACTTCCTCCCCTACATCTTCGGATAACTCCACCAGGAATAGCTCATCGATCCTCTTACGCTTAGAGCCGACCCATATCTGCAGGGATTTAACTTCACCGATATCCATACCATCAAGATTATCTGGGGTTATAGGTGAGAGATCTACCGGAACCTTGAATGGGGTTAAAGGTTTAAATGTTATCCTCACGGTATACACCCCCTATATAGATGGATTAACTTTGATAGGAGACGGGTTTAAGATCATATCCTCCGGTACCGGATAGTTTCTAAGTTTAACAGTATAGAATTCCTCGAATCTAGGCTTAATCTCTCTGAGAAGCTCTTCGATTCTGTCTTCCGGCATATCTATATCAACCCATATACTACGCCCAGGTATATCCTCTACAACCTCGCCTTTAACGACAACTATACGTCCACCTTTTATCGTATAGGCAGATCTCCTCAAAGCCCTCCTAACCCTGCGATAATCTACCGATGGATCCACTTCCCTAGGATCTAGATCGTATATAGCTATATCAGCATCAGCTCCTACACCTAGATGACCCTTCCTCTTCAGACCTAGCAGTCTAGCCGGTGCGGCTCTAGTAATTACAGCTATATCCGTAAACGTATACTCTCTATCGATGGATGGGAGGGTGGTATACCTTAAAGCTCTACGATTTACCCTCTCCATAACCTTACTCCTAGCTTTAGAGCTCATAAGCCAGGATATAACCCTAGGATAAGCTGTGAAAGGTCCGCCGTTCGGGTGATCGGTTGTAAGAACTATCTTCCACGGATCGTTCACTAGGAGGGCTAGCTCTAAACCTACAGCCCATTGGATAGTACCTACATAGCTTCTGCGACTATATCTGATCGGAACAACCCCTGCACCGGTTTCAACCTCTACGTCTGCGTTAGCCCATTTACCGGCTAGCGATTGGAACAGCCTGAATTCAAGCGGTCCATCACCGGTCATAGTCGTAGTATCCGTGAATACGATCTGACCCATATCGAGCGATACGTGATCCACAGAGTTAACGTACTTAGCTATATACTCAGCTCCAGATCTAAGCGTAGTCCACGTGGATCCGGCGTAACCTGAAAACTGGCAGTGGGTTATATGGATTAATAGCTTACCCCCACCGAATGCTTTACGTATCGTATGAGCTGTCCTAAGCGTAGTCCAGCAGTTGTTAGGCATACCCAGCCTATTAACATGTACATGTATAGTGTGGGGAAGATTAAGCATAGAGTTGATCCTGCATAGACCCTCCATAATCTCCCTCGGAGTTATACCGAAGTATGGGATTGATTCATCTAGATCGTATACGTTTCCACCCCAACCCCATGCCTCGACGCCTCCCGGATTCACTATCTTAATCCCATAGCCTTTCGTAGCTTTTAGAAGCCATGCAGCATAGACAGCCGCATCCTCTATACGATCTTGACTGATGAAATCCATGATAAACCAGTTATTACCCATAACAGTTAGAGCTGCTTTATCGATTATAGGTATATCGTTAAGCTCTTCCCATGTATGCTTCTGCTTAAGCGGAGGTGAAGCTGCTTCGAAGACAGTAGTATAACCCATCCTAGCATACCTGTAACCCGTGGTTTTAGTCGATGGAACACTATGACCTACGCCTGAACGGGTTGAAGCCGTCTTAGGTTCATAGCTCCTTCTATGATCCTCAGGTCTTAGCAGCCTACCTATATTCGACTTGGATCCAGCTATATGGCTGTGAATATCCACTCCTCCGGGCATTACGAGCATACCAGATGCATCTATAACTTTAGCCTCCCTCTCGTCGATAGCCTCAACTATGACACCATCCTTGACGGCTATATCCATAACCTCCCCCTCTACACCGTTCATCGGATCGTACACTACACCGTTACGTATGAGGAGAGAATCCTTCAACTATACTCACCCCTCACCTTCTCCAATATCATCCTCAGTATCTCTGTATCTGGTAGAATGCCTGGGGGAGGGTCGACTATCTTATTCATCCTAAGCGGAACGGTATCCATACGGTACACGGATCCATCAACCTCTATACCGGTATATGCTACCGGTATAGCTACATCCGATAGATACACCGTAGGTGTAAGTTTAGGATCCAGCGTTATAACCGGTATATTGCTTAGATGCTCTACGACGCGTCTAGGCATATGGGAGACAGGATCTGATGCTACGACGAAGAATAGATCACATTCACCTCTACGGAGTATATCTACGGCTGTTGTTTCACCTGGAAGATAACGCGGATATCCTTGACTGAAATCGACGCTTACAGGGTATCCAGTTCTCCAAGTGAATACTTCGTTAGCTCCTGTAACGTTGAAGTGTCCGCGCATAGGTATTAAGACGAATTTAGTCTTAAAGTTAAGGTATCTAACAAGCTCTATAGCAGCTTCGATATTCTTATCCCTACCCCTACTCATCGTTAAGCCGGTACCGAAGAATAGGGCGCCGAATCTAGCTTCCACCATCATATCTGCAAGCTCTTCAAGCTTAGATACGGGAATACCCCCAACCTCATCCACCTCCAAGTCGAGGTCCTTAACAAGCATCTTCAACGCTGATAATACTTCATAGTCATAACCAGGCTTCACCTCTATGAATAGATCCGCGATCCTAGCGGTATTAGTCCTTCTAACATCCACCACCACTACCTTACGACCCCTCCTACCGCCGATGAATCTACCCCTAGAAGATACGCTATATCTAGCTATATGCCTAGGATGAGCTTCTAGAGGATTACACCCCCAGAATACTATTAGATCCGCTCTATTCTTAACCTGACCTAGCGTCGCCGTTATCAAGCCTAAATCCTGGCCTGCGAGTATAGTCGGGCCATGACAGACGATGCTCGTATTATCTATAGCACCGCCGAGGATCTCGGCTAGATCTAAACCTAGGAGTATAGCTTCACACGATGTGCAAGCCCATCCGTAGAATAGCGGGTAGCAGCTATCCTTCAGGAGACCTACCACTGTTTCGATAGCTTCACTTAGCGAAGCCTCTCTAGCAGATTCAAACCTACCTATCTTAGGTTTAAGAAGCCTACCCTCACCTATATGGAGGAATTTCGATGCTCCTAGGGTGCAGGCATTCCTAACATCGATTATCCTACCATCCTTAACCGATACCACTATATCATCGCAGCAACATCCGCAGAACGGACAGATAACATCCTCCACCGTATATTCAGCCGCTTTCTCCTCGACTACGATGGAAGGTATAATCATGGATCCGGCTATACACCTCCTATTGATTTCACGATGAATTTAAGATCAGGAGGAGGATGCTTCGCCGAGGGGGTGACCCATACCTCTAAACCCTTAGATCTAGGGATACCAGTGCCATTTGTATCTGGGGGTATGATAATGTTAGCTAGTATCCCGTATGGAATGAATACCACCCCGCTAGGAATATCGGGTGACGGCTTAGCTAGAACGGTTATAGATCCGTATGGAGAGGATATGTCGATATATCCACCTTCAGGTATACCTAACGCTTCCATATCCGCAGGATTTATCTCGCATACAGCTATAGCTTCACGGTATTCACCGAAGAATTTACCTACATCCTTAGATCTACCCTGCTCGATACTCCTCCCCGTTATCAATACTACCTTCAACCTACCCCCGCAGCTCATACTCTCAAACCCTTAACGGTGATCTACTCAAAACCTATATTAGGCTTCCCACTAAAACTATAGAAGATCTATCCTCGATTCATCTATATGAGCGTAGACTATCTCCCCGAGGTATAGCGTATGAAGATCATCTGAGGGATAGGCTAGGATCAATACATCCTTAGGAATCCTATCCCTTTCGAGTTGAAACTTGTAATGCACCATACACTCATATACTATAGGGCAGACCTGGATGATCGGGGCATCAACCTTAACCCCCTTCGAAGCTTTAAGCTTAAGCTCAGCTACCTTATCATGCTCCCTACCTGAAACTGATCCGCAGTAGGAGGCTACATCCTCCATACCCCTAGGTAGAACGTTAACTGTGAACACGCCTGTATCATCTATAAGTCTATGCGTATACCTACTAGGTCTAACCGCTACTATGAAGCATGGTCTACGCCATATAATACCTAGAAACCCCCACCCTATAGTCATGAGATTGAAATATCCATCTCTCGATACGGATCCTAGAAGCAATCCTTCACCGTTTAGATGATTATACACTTTATCGGTGTATCGAAATATATGATCCATAGGCATTAGATCGGAGATCGAGGTATTTAAGCTTTGAAGAGTTTCACAACGTTGGATTTAAGCGGTACGTTTAGGATACGGGCGATAGGTGTACATTTAGCTTGCAGTAGGCATACTATAGGCTTACCATAGGCTCTCACATACTCTAGAGTTTCTAGATTAGCCATACCCTTCATAAATATGAGATCGGCGCTTCTAAGCTTTTCTATAGCTTCCACCGGCAGTTCATCTACTATCAACCCGGATGTACCTGGTATAAGCGGTAGAACTTCTGATGCAACCTCGGGTATACCCGCCTCAGACGCATCTATCAGCATAGCGTCATTCTGGTATGGCTCGCTCTTAACGAGTACGGATACCCTCAAACCCATATCCTCTAGGACCTGGATAAGTATACGATCGAAAACTATCTCACCTGCGTTATCGCATACGTAGACTACCCTACCCCTACACCTATACACCGTATCGAAGATTCTCATAGTATCGTCTACGGTTAACTCGGCTTTAACTATAGAATCTAGGAGATTATCGAGAGAGAATCTATGCTCGGATGCACCTACATCTATCGTATTACCTACCACCGCCGAGATGCAGGCTCTACGGAAACGTTGATACTGATCGTCGGTAGAGCAGATCCAATTCTCGACTATAGGTCTAAACTTGGAGGCTATACTGTTAGCTAGCTTCTTCTCTACAGCATAGGGGTCATCGATGCCTGTAAGCTTTCGAACCAGTCTGAATAGCTTCGTAGCTATAACCGGTACATCCATATCGTTCGATAGAAGCCTCGACATCTTCCCTAATATACATTCTAAACATCTACGCTTATCATCTAAGCTTAATCCGGATGATACGATCTCCCTACCTCTAACATGTATTAAGCATAGTATGCATTCCGGATGAGGCTTCAACCCGTTTAAAGCCAGATAAGCCTAGCAACCCTATAATAAACGTTTACGATCGATACATGTGTGGATGCTAGCCTATACGTATAGCATCCAAGGCGCATAGAATTCGGCTAGTAGGAGTATTATGAGCGATACTAGAGGTATGGATACATTATCGTCTATGAACCTGAATTCGAAATGCTCAACTATAGATGCTACAGCTCCGGCTAAAGCTCCGGCTAACCCTAGGATGCTTCCCAACGGTATAGAGAGGAGAGCCATAGCTAGATTACCCCACCAGGATTTAGTCCTCCTACCGTACAGCTTATTCCTAACTATACCTGTGACGGCATCTCCAAGAGACATGAAGAGTACTGGTAGGACTCCGATCCAGAAATTCCCATCTGATAGAAGCCATCCTAGAGATATCACTATACCCCACATTATACAGAAGGATGTCTCGTAAGCGTTCTCTTTAACCTGAAACCAGTACATAAGCCTACCAATTCTATGAGGTATGTATGTTAGGAGGGCTAACGCTAAGGCGAATATGAACGGCACTATAGGTGTTTCGAATAGTAGCGGTACAAACGCTGCGCATAACCCACCAGCTAGTATATGTATAACCTTACGGTTATAGTATACGGCTACGTTATGCTCCAAACCCTTAGAACGCATATAGATGTATAGCTTCCTAGTGATAGCAGAAACTAATATCAGAACCCATGTGAAGAGTATCAAAGCTGCTAGAATCTCGTTTAGCGATATCATTTTAATTATCGAATAGATCGGGATGGATAGATAAAGTTTACCATCCCTCAGCCATTGCGACCATCGATCATTTTAGCTGAGGATCATGCAGCTGGATGCGATATCCTAGGTATAGGCATCCTCAAACTATCATACTTAAACTACTATGCTATATGTTAAATCGAAGCGATCCATCCCTAGGGTGTAGAGGGCTGATTACCTGAATATGCCTGCGAGGATAAGGCTAGCTAACCCGGAGCGATGCATAGGTTGCATGAACTGTGTATTCGCATGCTCTAGGGAGCTCTACGGAGGGATCTTATCACCGTTGAAATCCGCTTTAAAACTCGTATATGATACACCCTCTAGGAAGTTTATAATATCGATATGCCCGGGGTGCGTGGATGCTCCATGCGTGAACGCCTGTCCTCATAAGGCTTTAGCCGAGCAACCTGGAGGTGGGCCTACACTAGTCGATCCTGAGAAATGCCGTTCATGCGAAACTAAAGATTGTATAAAGGCGTGTATATTGGGGGTGCTATTCTGGGATGATGAACGTAGAGCCCCCATAATATGCACTCAATGCGGGGAATGTGCTAAATACTGCCCCCACGAGGTTATAGTGTATAGGGAGGTTTAAGCCATGATAGATGGTCTATCGAGAATATTGTACATAGATCTATCGGAGAAGAAGAGCTGGGTGGAGGAGAGGAGGGATCTAATAGAGGATAGGATAGGTGGGCTAGGTATAGCCGTGAAGCTCTACTCTGAGATGTGCAAGTTTGGATCCGACCCTATGGATCCAGAGAATCCTGTGGTATTCGCCGTAGGCCCGCTTAACGGTCTATACCCATCGATATCTAAGACTGTAGCTGTTTTTAAATCGCCTATAACAGGGACTTATGGTGAGAGCCATGCCGGTGGAAGGCTTGCGATGGCTGTGAGGATGGCTGGATACGGTGCTATAGTACTCATAGGATACTCGGATAAACCGGTATTCATCGATATAGAGAATTCAGAGGTGAGATTTAGGGATGCGAAACCGCTTCTCGGCCTCAGCAGTTTGGAGGTTGAGGAGAGGCTTAGAACGGGTACGAGAGCTGTGGAGAGTATAGTTAGTATAGGTTTAGCCGGGGAGAGGGTATGTTTCTATGCTTCGGTTAACGTTGATAGATACAACTATTTCGGTAGGTTGGGTCTCGGAGCGATACTGGGTTCTAGAAACCTGAAGGCTTTAAGGGTAGGAGGTAGCGGCTCCCTGAAGCCTACGGATCCCGAAGGTTATAAGAAGCTATTCGAGAAGTTGTATAAGAGGATCGTCGAGACAGATGCTATGGCTAAATACCATTATACAGGGACTCCAGCGAATATAATGGTTTTAAACGAGATCGGTGCCCTTCCTACAAGGAATTTCAAGGAATCCAGGTTTAAGTATGCGGAGGATATCTCAGGGGAGAGGGTTGGAGAAACATTACTTGAGAGGAAGGTTTCATGCCCCCTATGCCCTATAGGATGCATGCATATAGCTAGGCTTAGATTAGAGTTTGCTAGAGGCTATGAGTATGAGCCTATCGATGTCTATTATAACTATGAATCCATGTATGCTCTAGGTACGAATCTATGCTTGAATAATCCTACAGATATACTTAGGCTTATATATACGGCGAATCTATACGGATTCGATACGATGCTTCTAGGAAACATACTTGCATGGATGACAGAAGCATACGAATCGGGGTTGATAAGCGATAGGGATACGAACGGTTTGAAGCTTAGTTGGGGGGATATCGATGCATACCTAGATGCTGTGAAGCGTATAGCCTACGGTGAGGGGGATCTATACATCTACGCGGCTCAAGGCTTGAAGCAGCTGACCGATATATACGGCGGGAGGGATTACGCTATGCAGATAGCCGGTAACGGTATACCCGGATACCATACCGGCTATGCTTCGATACTAGGATTCCTAGTAGCTTCACGTCATTCGCATAATAGTAACGCAGGCTACGATATAGATCAGCAAGCTTTGAAGAAGCCCTTCACCGATGAGGAGCTTGTCGATAAGATCGCGGCGGAGGAGGATTGGCGTAATATCCTCGTAAGCCTAGTTGCATGCATGTTCTCTAGAAGGGTGTATACCCAGGATTTAGTAGTGGAAGCTCTTAGGACAGCAGGATTCGATTACGATGCAGACGAGCTTATGAAGCTTGGGAGGGAGATATACATGGATATATACGGTTTGAAATCTAAGGAGGGGTTCGATCCTAGAAGGATCCATATACCTAGAAGACTGTTCGAAACACCTTCAGCTACAGGCGTATTATCCGAGGAGAGGTTTAGAAAGCTTCTAGAGTTGTATATGGAGAGGAGGTTTAAACCTTCCAGTATTTAGCTAGGAAGCTGGGTATATCCGAGGAGTCCCTAGGACCTACCAGTACCTCCCATCCGGTTAGATCTTCAAGCTCCCCCTTAAGCCTAGCCGCTAAGCCTGGTATTACTACCTTACGATGCGAGACCTTCTCGGAGACTTTATACTCCTTCATAGCTTCAGCTATCTTCTCAGCTGTAAGCTTACGCCCGGCTACAGAGGATTCTACGGATAAACCCTCGGTATCGACTACTAGTAGGTAGCAGTTAAGCCTAGCGGATTCTATATCTGAAGCTACCGTGAAGTATGTTAGAGCGAAGTTCGTAGTTACGAGGAGGGGGGATTTATCATCTGGGGATCCGAATTCTCTAAGTCCAGGTTCTACGCTTACAGGTTTAACCGGGTCTGTATAGATGTTCTCCCTAAGTATGAGGTTTGGAAGCAACTGCCATACCTCAAGTCCATGGATTATAGCTATATCAGCATATCTAGCTATCATCATAGCGGTGATTATAGCTTCCATCCAGCCGGCTTCCTCTGCTTTACCCTTGAGATCCTCATCAACCCATACGGCTGCAGGTATAGCTAGGAGCGGGTAGCCTGAGAGCTTATCACCCTGCCTGCATGCAAGCCATCTTAGGAGGGTGAAGCTATTCACGGTGTAGGCTAATCCTTCACCTGTATACGTACCTGGATCTAGTATGAGCTCATCTATACCTTCACCGTTTAAAGCTTTGACGATGCCTCTAAGCTTCGCTAGATTCCCGGGAGCCGATGCTACTACGGGGCATCCATACATCTTAGCTAGCTCAGATATATCCCTCCAATTATCCTCTGTAGCCGCGTATATCAGAGGTCTTCTATCACCTATCCTTATCAGAGCTGCCTCTAATGCTTCTGGATCGAAGCTGCATAGTATGATCGGTAGATCCGTAAGCTTAGATATCCTCTCAGCTGTATTCTGGAATCTAGTCGGATCACCGGATCTACATCTTAACGCTAAAGCGTTAAGTCTAAGCTCACGCCCTATGTAGGTGTATCTGAAGCTCTCGATAAACTTCACCCTAGACTCCAGATCGGATTCACTTATATCATCCCATACATCGACGGCTATAACCGTAGGATTCATATACCGCAGCTCATGTCTATGCAGTACGAGTTTACCTCCAACCCGAACCTCCCTACCAGACGGACCGAAGGCTACCTCTAATACCGGAGGCCTTAAGATATCCTTAAGCTGAGCTAAGTTATCTTTGTACCGCTCCTCCTCGAATAATGGCTTACACTCCTCAAGTCTTGCAGTTCTCTCTACAAGCTTAGCCGAGAATCCTAGACATGTGGATACACCGCATCTACCGCAGTTAAGTCTAGGTAGGAGCTTGTATACATCCATCGGGCTGAGCTTCTTAGCCATCTACATCCCTCCCAGCCAGTCGGGTATACCCTTAACCGGTGTATCCCATCTACCGTGAAGCCATGAGATAACCTGCTTAACGGTCTTTATCGCTAGGGGGTGCATCATTATGAATAGATCGCATCCGGCTAGGAGGAGGGTTAACGCCGTAATAGTCTCCCAGATAGGCCCTCTAATCTCTCTAGGTCCTAGCTCGGGTGCTTTAAGCCATGCTTCACGTGCACCCCAAGCATTACTCGTACCTGACAGCATCGGGAGGGCTAGTTCACTATCACCCATAAGCCCTGCTATACGTATACGTTCCATAACCGAGAACGCATACTCTATACCGTATCCTAGCGGGGCTGAGGTGGGATCTATAACGATACGCTCCGGTGGAAGTACTTGTAGTAGAGATCTATCTAGATCCCTCTGAAGATTTAGATCTAGGGAGGCCCATGCTACTACGTTATGCCCGTAGCGTTTAGCAGCTTCGGCTATAGGTTTAAACCTATCCTCAGGCGATGGTATCGAGCTTAAGAGAAGCCTTTCACCTTCGAATGTAGCCGCGACCTCTGTTAGAAGCTCCACGTCCTTAGTAGGGTCACCTGAACCTCCAACCATAACCGGTGAATCTACAGCTTGAAGAACCTTCTCCACCGTTTTCACAGCCTCCCTTACAGGTGTATCCTTTATCGATGGATCTGTACTGGTTAACTCGAGGGTCACCATATCTGCGCCAAACTTATCGACGTATAGCTTAGCCCATTCAGCCGGGTCATCCATAGCATCCCCGAATTGATCCTTCAAAGGCTTAGGTAGGGGGAGCTTCCAATCGAATACATCCCCGGAGACCACCGGCGGATTAGGGTTTAAAGCTGAGAAGCTGTAGAAGGGCATGGTCACTTCTCCGCCTATGACTATAACCCTACCTCTAGATCCGCCTTCAGACTTGGTAGCGCCTATCCTAACCTCGGCTATACGGTTCGTAAACCTCACTTCAGGCTTAGGAAGCTCCTCTAGAAGCTCTACGGCTTTAGCCTCGGTAGTCTTAGCGGCTTCTAGTATAGGTCTAATCACCGGAGCGACGCCTGTTACATCGAGTTGAAGCTCGGAAGCTTCTAAGCTGAAGTCCTCGAATTCCACCTCCTCTGATCCCGATAATAGTTTCAAAAGCCATTCTAGGAAGGATTCCCCAAGATCCTTTCTACGCGTAGTCAACCCTGCTCACCGGTTCTAACCTTTCTAACGATAACTTTCCTAGCATAGATCTTAGCATCCTTGAACGTTATCCTGAGAGATACACCAGGCCTAGCAGTAGGTACTACAGCTTCGACGGCGGGCACGGAGACGGCCGGCACCTCAGACTTAGCTTCGACTACTCTAGCTTCCTCAGGTTTAGCTTCGATAGCTGGAGCCGGCTTAGCAGCTTTAACCCAACGCTCGACTATCGGGTGACCCTTCTCTTCAAGCCACCGTTTAAGCTCATCAACGTTCGATACATCCTTCTCCGTAGCTATCTTATCTAGCACTTCATTCGGTACGAAGCCTCTTACCCTCTCCTTAATCGCTGATGGCATCCATACAACCCTCTCCCACCCTCCATCTGCTTGTAGGAATTTCGGAGATCTAAGATACTCTATCGATATACCGTGGAATCCGTCGACCTGCCTCCCTCCGGCAGTAGCATCTGCTAGAGCTGCGAAGGTAAGCCCGTTAACGGTAGGGCCTTTGAAATCCCTATGGACTATACCTATACCGTCAACCTCGGGTATGTAGAATGCTACCCCTTCGAAGCATCCGCAGCTCGTATGAGGATAACCGAACATAGTGTAGAGGTATACACGTTCTATAGCTCCGAGTGAACGTGTTTTCGCCGCCTCGTTGACGCCGGTATACTCGCCTCTGATAGGATCTAGAAGTTCACCTTTAGGTATGGGGAAGATAGGGCCTTTAGGATCTATACGTGCAGCAGCTCCGCAGTCGAACCAGCTCATAGCTCCGCAGTTAGAGTATCTCTGGGGCGTTATTACGCATACGTGGGTAGGCGCGAAGCTCTGGCATAGGATGCATCCATAGAATGTATCCACCTCCTCATCCTTCAACCCTCTAGCTCTAGAATCCCTAGCTTCGTAGACCTTCATAGCTTCCTCCCACATCTCGGCGACCTTATCCGGATCTGTTATGAATGTAACCTGCATCTTCTCTATGATCGGAAACTCCGATTTGAATAGACGTATTAATACGAGACCTAGGTACTTGAAGCTGTTAAGACCTTTATTGTAACTAGCCTTACTGAGCCTACACCATATATCATACCTCTGATTAAGATGCATGAATCCCTGTATATAGTTGAGATATTCATGTATACGTCTTTCGAAAACCCCCTCTAGATCCTCCGAGAGCTGACTCCCAGCTACCTCCACGTAGATGCCAAGCCTATAGCTTCCACCCTCCTTAAGCTGGGAGATATCCGGGCCTACTACCGATATCTTTCCATCCTCAACCTCCTCCAACGGTTTAACTCTTAGAAGCTCGAACTTCTTATCGATCCTAGGGCCTCCAAACTCTACGTACATATCATCCCTACGGATCCGCTCACCCTCGTAAGCTATACCTACATCTACAGGTATATCCTGGAACATGGACATAGGCTACATCACCTCAAACTATCAGAGACCTTCCTAATAAACGAATACCATTCATCACCTTTAACGTTAGGTAGAGACCAAGATGCGTGAGGCTGGTAGTACGGATCCAAGCTTATAGTGGATAAACCTGGAGCAAAGTGTTTAAGCCCTGATAATACCAGCCATAGCGTTATATACGGAAATCCTATGAAAGCTGCTATATCATATCTTCCAGACCCGTCGAACCCGATCCAACCGGTATCCCTCAGCCTATCTCCAAGCTCATATATGGATATAGATGCGGCTACGGGTATACCTGCATCTACGAGTTTAGATGCAGTATTCCTGGAGGCGGCGACCGTAAATAGCTTAGTCGAGTATAGGATGCGTATGAGCTCTATAGTATCGATACCCTCCACCCTATCTAGAGCTTTCGATCCCGCGACGAGGAGTCTACGGTTAGCTCTCCTCAATATAGCTACTAACGCTTCAGGTCTGGATAGGATAGCAGCTTTCTTAGGTCCAGGTATCTCAGCCGTAGCCCAAGGCTCAGGGAATCTATACATAGACATGGATACTCACCTCTTCCTGATAAGCCTTGGTAGGAGCGTCGGATCTGGTATAGTCGTCTCCCTCCACCCTTTCTCCCTGAGAAACTCTAGAACCTCGGATTTCAGCGTTAGAGGTATATCCGCCTCCCTCCTCACGTATAGATGTAGATCGTCTGGTAGGCGGCCGAAGAACTTCTTACTTAAATCTATGTAGTGTGAAAGCTTTATAGCTCTACCCTTACTCGTATCGTTAGGTCTCATACAGAGTTTAGCTATCATAACCATGGCCTCCTCCTTACTCTCAGCGGCTACGAATAGATGCTCCGGAGCTGGACCTACATACATCCTTTCACCGGTTCTAGCATCGTAGGCATACCATGACTCTTCATCCTCCCTACGACCTAGTAGGAAGCGTCTATACTTAGCTCCGTGAGGACCTACCAGAACCGGTACGCCTAGACGCCAGAATCCTGCGGCTATAGCCGCAGCCTTCTGGCTCATAGCCCCCCAAGCTACACCTACGGCTCCAACCCTATTCAGTATATAGTCGGCTATCTCCTCGTAGTTAGCTCTGAGATTCCTCTTAGCGAATATAGCCGCTATCTTTATCGCTGCGCCAGCTATATGGCTATTCGATACGCAGGAGCCTACGTTCACCAACCCGCCCGCATCGAATGCCCCGCTATACTTCTCGTACAGCGATCTACCCTCCTCATCCTTAGCCATAGCTAGCGTCATAGCGGCACACCCGGAGGCTACGACAATATAGTTCCTCTTCAGGAACTCCTCAGCCATCTCAACTATCTCGCGTCCACCGTTATAGTAGTTCGGGCATCCTACGAAGGCTACTACTCCAGGTATCTCTCCGAAGACGATAGGTCTACCTACATTCCTTATCTCCACATCCTGTATAGGTCCTCTACCTACCCTTATCTTGAACCTCTCGTTCCGCCATATCTTCCTAGCACCCTGAACTATGACGCTATGTACAGGTATCCCCTGGGGGCATGCCTCTTCACATTTACCGCATCCTATACATACCTCGTATAGGTATGCGAGAGCGTTGAAATCGCCTTTAGAAGCAGCGTTCATAGCTTCAGCGATAGGTAGGTTATTTGGGCATGCTCTCTCGCAGAATCTACATCCTCTACACTTGGAGGCTAGCATCTTCAACTCATCATCCGATGGCAGCGCTCTAATCTTCTGCCTATGGGGGAAGATCTTTAGAGCTGTTTTGACAGCTAGCTCTCCCACCCTATCGGGATCTAGGAATAGGACACCCTGCATAGATCCGCTTACAAGCTTATCTACTATCAGATCTACGGGTTCACCGGTAGCATCTGGTAGACCCATACACTTCTCCATAGAGGTTGCTATGAGGGGGGCCTTCACCCTAGCAGCCTCGAGTAGTATATCCGCTCTTATACACTGCTCATCTACTACTACAACATCTGGTAGGCCACTTCTGATAAACCTCAGCTGCCATGAGAGGGGGCCGACTATCTTAGCCGTGGGATTATACCTAGCTACATCGTGAGCTGTACAGCATATCCCCGCAACCTCGACCGCGCCGTACATCTTATTCCCAGCTAGGTAATCTACTATCGAAGCAGCCGATGGGACGTTATGTCCTACTACCAGTATAACTGGTTTACTCTGATCGATAGCTCCTAAGCCTATCTCCGTAAGAGGGGACTCAGGATCACCCTTTGGATACCCTAAAGCGACTATCTGTGCTATATCGGCTATCTCCATAGCTACGTGATCGATCATACCTACATGGAATACCTTAGATTCGAAATCGATCCAGTTATCCTCCTGACCTGTATGTGTAGCTGCGAGAAGGGAGACTATCTGCTCCTCGACATAGCTTAAAGCATCCTCTAGATCCCCTAGGATCCTAGGCTTTATACCGCATACGAGCCTGGTTATAGGTGCTTCGACATATATGTTACCGCCGAGATCTATCAGGTGATCCCTACCGTACCGCGATATGAGATTTTCGAGGAGATGCCTAGCATGGCTGGCGTGGGTAGCAGCACCTATACAAGCTGCTAGGAGGACTATACGGGATTGCTGCGCGGGCATATCTATACCGCATGCCCCCCTCTTACCTCCGGTTAGATCACACTTACCCATCGTACATAGGCAACATAGATCACAGAAGGGCATGTAGAAAGGCTTATACCTCTCCAGGAGTATATGATCCCAGCGTCTGAGATCCGTTATCGATGGGAAGGGTGTAGGTCCGAGAGGCTCCTCCCACTCTTCGACTACTCTTCCGAAGGATATTTCAAGCCCTTCAGCCTGAATTATATCCGAGACAAGCTTCTTAACTCTAAGGTTGAAATCCCTCCTAGACATAACGTTTCCATCTGAGCACTATTCAGAGGGGGGTTGGATAAGTTAAGAGTTCATTACGTAATGTTAATAGTATAGCTTACCCTCCATAGTATGTGACGGGTTCTGGGAGGATGTAGAGGGTGAAGTGTAGGGGATTCGTTATATCTGTATCTGGTAAGGGAGGGGTGGGTAAAACCCTTCTATCCGTCCTACTCCTGAGAGCATACCTAGATGAGACGGATAAAACGGTATTGATGGTGGATGGGGATCCAGCTACGAATCTACCGGAGGCATTAGGTGTGGAGATTAAAGGTACTGTAGCGGATGTAGCTGCTAAACTCAAAGACGATATACAGATGGGTAGGATAAGCTATGATTCCACCAAGAAGGATATACTGGAGGGATGGATATACGAGGTGCTAGCGGAGAATCCTAGATTCGATCTATTAGCGATGGGTAGAGGGGAGGGGGAGGGATGCTACTGTAGCGTCAACTACATGCTAACGCTGATACTAACGAACCTCATAAACAACTACGATGTGACGATAATGGATATGGAAGCCGGGTTGGAGCATATAAGTAGGAGGGTGGATAGCGATGTAGATATCATGTTTATAGTAACCGATAGATCGCGTATGGGGTTTAAAACAGTTGCTAGGATAAAGGAGGTAGCGGAGGAGGTTCACGTCGATGTGAAGCGTATGATACTCGTAGGGAATCTATTCGATGAAGGGGATGAATCAATCTTGATGGAGTATGCGAGAAGTATAGGCTTAGAGTATGGGGGGTATATACCATACGATAGGAATGTATCCCTATACAATATGAAGGGTATCCCTATACTACGACTACCGGATGACAGCCCATCACTACTAGCCGTTAAATCTATGGTTAGGAGACTCTCCATACTCTAGAGATCTCATGAATACCGGGATATCCCTAGCTTTAACAGGTCCCACCATAACGTTAAACCCTACAGCTTCGATCTCAGGTTTAATATGTGAAGCTAAACCTGGAAGTATCACCAGTACCTCGCGTAGATCTATCCTATCCCTATGAGCTTGGATAGCTTCAACCACCTGTCCAGCCGTGAATCTACCTCCACCTATAGCCGAAGCTACGGATAATCCACCGGTATCGACGGCTAGGATCCAGCATCCTATACCGGATACCTCGAGAGCCTTCCTAACTATGTAGAATGTTAACGCATAGTTTGAGGTTACGATTACAGGCGACGACCTGGATGGTACACCAACCTCGTAGAGACCCGGATCTACTATTCTAGGCTTCTTAGGATCCATGTACAGGGATTGCTTGAAAACTAGTAGGCCCTCAACCCCCTCCCTAGCTATCGATCTAGGCAGTACTAGTATTGATGCATACCTGAGGAGGGCTGCGGCTAGGATGGCTACGCATCCATACGGATGCGTAGCTTCACCTACATCTACCAGTATGGGGTAGCCGAGCCTCCTATCCCCCTCTACACACTTCATCCTTACGCTCGAAGCATATCTTAAAAGCTTCCTAACATCAGGGCATCTGATACCTATAATCACCCTATCTAAGCCTATCCCTTCGATCCTCGTTAAAGCTTCCTTCAGCGGATCTATACCATCTGCCGCTATTACGATGGGATAATCTCCTATAGATCGTATCCTAGTAAGCTCCTCTATGGGTATGGTTGAGGGGTCTATCATAACAGCTGGCTTCTCATCCTTCAAGAATTTTAAAGCTGAATCGTATGTATTCACGCTACTAGCCTTCAGTATGAGAGGCTTATCTGTAGCTCTACGGAGAGCAGCTAATCTATCCTCTAGAAGCTCTGGGGATAGAGCCCCCAGATCTGCTAGATAGAGGTCTACGGATAGCTTTGAATCCATACGCTCTACCACGATCGACTCTATAGATGAAACCTCGGCGATCGTCTCCGTATGATTCGATGTTAGATCGATAGGATAGGCGATCCTAGCCTCCCTTCTGAAGCCGCCATCATGTCTGAATAAGCCTTCCTCACCTCCAACCTCCACGGTAATCTTCGATGAAGCTACAGCTATCGGTCTCACAGGAGGCATGATTAACGCGGATATCCGAGCTTTAGATTGAGGAGTGAGGAATGGACATAAATCAGGTGTAGCTTCACCGCTAGCAAGCTTAGCTGCGAACGCTAGGCATGTAGTTACGCCGCATCTACCACAATTACGTTTAGGTAGAAGCCCGTATATGTGTATGGGTTGAATCTTCCTCGACAAGGGTTACCCCACCGTGGATAGCATGTCTATAAGCCTCCTAGCATATAGGAGGGCTTCAGGGTCGAGGAGTACTACGAGATCGGCTGAAGCTAGGATGTAAGCTGAAGCTGATATCAGCTCCCAAACCATACCTCTAGATATGGATAGGCCGTCCATATAGATTTCAGGCGAATCCCAAGCTTCCCATGTGAACGCAGCTATAGGTATGGAGAGTAGGGGATCCCCCCTACCGTAAAGTAGCTTAGCTTGCTCTACAAGGTTGTATGTATCTTCAAGTCCTAGCCCGAGACCTGTTGATGCTATATCGAGCACTATACGTTCACGCGGTAGGCCTGCATCCATTATAAGCTGTATAAGTTGCTTAGCTTGATTTATATCCGTAGTGGATCTAGCTAGAAGATTCTGCCTATAGATGGATGCTAGAGCGGTATACGTCCTATAGTTACCCGCATCGACGGGGCCTATTATGAGTTCATCAGCTCCAACCCTCCCGACTATACCCTCGAAGATCATCCTATCGGAAGCGGATCCCTCTCCTAAGATTATAAGCGGTCTACCGATCCTATCGATTATAGATAGGCATACATCCACATAACCATCTAGATCGCGGGATTCCATATGCTTCGGAAGAGTTACGCATAGGATATCCGGGTTGAATTTATGATATATATCTAATGCTAGCCTATCGATACTACTCGTTTCCAACCCCCTAGCCTTAAAAATATCTGTGTGGATACCGGCTGGATCCAACGGTACGGTTAGAGCTAGAAGCGGAGGATTCCAGCCTGTTAGATCTAGCGAGAATCTATTAACCTTAACTTCGATCTTATCTAGACCGCCGTGTTTAAGAATCATACTAGACACCGTTAGAAGGTTAGTATAGGTGGAAGCTCTAGGACCGGGTGCCTAACCTTAACAAGCCACTCCAGAAGCTCATCTAGGGTTTTAGCCGCATACTCATCGGCTATCTTCTCAGGTAAATCTGGAACGCCCTCCTCGATACATCTAGCTTTAAATTCTCCACCTAAAGCTTCCTTAAGGGATCTAGGCATCCATACTATACGCTTCAATCCGCCATCAGCTTTGAAGTATTTGCGGCTTAAGATCCATCTACGCGAATGCCCTAGGAATCCGGACATCTGTAGACCGCTTATCATACCTGCTATACTAGCGAACGATAGACCGATAGGTGTCTCACCCTTGTAGGTGTAATCCACGATCATGATACCGTTGCACTCCGGTATGAAGACTGATATGCATTCAAAGCTAAGCGTAGATGTCGTAGGATAGGAGACTAGACTGTATAGGGATAGCTTATTCACAGCTCCATGGGTAATCTGGGATATGGCTCTATCCAAACCCTCCCATTCACCTTTCGATGGATCTATAGGCTTACCCCTCTCCACGGGTCTGATACCTGAAGCCTCCCCTCTAAGCTCGTATGCTATCTCAGCATCTATATACGTCACGGTACCGCAGAGGCCAGGTCTCTCAGGTGTTACTACGCATACATGGTTCGAGAGGAAGCTCTGACATATACTGCATATATAGTATCTATCGACATCCTCATCGGATAGCCCTATTAGCCTACGATCCCTCTCACCGTATACGCTTCTAGCTATCTCGAGAAGCTCGTTAACACGGCTCTCATCCGTATATATTTTAACCTGGATCTTATCGATGATATCTCCGTACAGCCTCTTCAACCCTATGTAGAGCATACATCCTAGATGCTTAAGCCTGAAGCCCTTATCGAAACCCCTTCTAGTTATCCTTATCCACCCGGAATCCCTCTGACCGACATGCCACGTCTCCTCACCGTAATTCACTATCCTATGGATACTCCTCTCGATTATAGGTTCGTATTCACGCTTCATCCTAGCTCCAGCTACCTCTACTAGTATACCTAGAGGCTGTATGGATCCTTCAGGCATGGAATCTATATCTGATCCTATAACCTCTATACGCCCATCTATAACCTCCTCAAGCTTACGCGATAGTACGAGCTCGAAGTATGGTTTCACGCTACCGAACTCCACGTAGACATCCCTATCCCTCACACTCTTACCTTCATATATACTGCTGAAGCCTATCGGAAGCTCCTCCTCTAGGGGGGTTGTTATACCGAGCTTACCGCATATCGTAGGTATTATATCGTCGATCCTATCGACGTAGATAACCCTACCTTTATCGTAGGTTACATCGGCTAATACGACCGGATGCAGTCCTAGACCGGAGATAGCATCAAGTATCGCATCTAAATTCTTCGAAGCCGAGAGGATAGCTACCCCTACATGCATCCTCCTCTCCAAGTATTCTGATAGATTATCGCGATCGAGGGAACCGGTTGAAATCGATAGAAGCCTTGCAGCTAAACCTAGAGAGTATGCTAGCCCATCGATAGGATTATCCGCTACGTATCGTATCAGCCCCCTCCTTCCATCTATCACTAATCCACCATCGAGTACTTCTCGAAACCGGCTAGATACGACTAATACTATGAAGCCTAGCCGTTGAGCTTTAGATAATACTCTCTCTAAAGCTGAGGGGTCATCCCCCAGAATTATAAGTAGTCCTGGAGCTGCACCTGAGATAAGCTTGAAAGCATAGCTTCTAGCTTCACCATCATCCACCGGCTTTACGGATGATCGAGAAGTAGCGAAGTATAGTAGACTCTTCAACTCGTATAACGATAGTATAGCTAAACTCCTAATCGACGATTCTGGATGTGATGATAACCTAGCAGCGTAATTCAGGATTACTACGAGATCGTCTACGCTGGATATAGCCTTACCTAGGAGTATACTAGACAGCGTTAAAGGGAAATGCTTCATGCAATTCTCTATAGCTTCAGAGTATCTATCTCTAACGATATCCAGCAGCCCGCCTAGCTCCTCTACGAGAAGATCTATGCGGATACTGGATTCTAGATCGCTAGATTTCAAGCTATTCGATAGGTATAGATGCCTAATGCTCGATGTAAACATTCCTTTTGTAAAGTCTAGAGCTATACATAGGTGAAATTCGATACATCATCTACGAATCTAGTATCGGAAAATTAGATTCAGTATCGGGAGGATCAAACCACTATAACACTCCATACACCCTAAAATTTCTAAGGCAACCCTAAACCTAGCTATGAATCCCTCCACGCATCTCTCTACCCTATAAGCAAACTATCACGATACGGTGGCAGTACCGAGGGGTGGCTGAAAAACCTAGCAGGATAAGGTAAGATTTAAGATCTACCGAACCCCACAAGAATGGGGTTCGGTGGGTTCGTAGTGAAAGTCGGAACCGTATTCTGGCATAGGAGTGGAGCCTCCTTCATAGAGGAGTTTGATTTCTACAGGGATGCGGGGTTCGACGGAGTTGAAGTGACGATATCGGAGGCTTCCGAGCCTATACAGCCTCTCTCTGCGAGAGGATACTTGAGGATAGAGAGTTTATTCGATGATGCTGAGAAGCTCCTCGAAGCTAGCCGTAAGACTGGGCTAGAGGTGCATAGCGTTAGAGGTGGATTACTATGGAAGTATCCGCTTAACTCTCCAGATCCAAGCGTCAGAGAGAGGGCTTTCAAAATCGTGGAGAAGGGGTTAGAGGTAGCTAATAGGCTTAGAGCTACGAGTCTACTCCTAGTACCGGCCGTTGTGACGGAAGATACACCATACGAGGAGACATACCAACTAGTCCTACAGACTATTAGAAGGCTATCTAGGAAGGCCGAGGAGGAGAGGGTATACCTATGCATAGAGAATGTGGAGAATAACTTTCTATTAAGCCCGCTTGAGATGCGTAAATTCGTAGACGAGGTGGGAAGCGATATGGTAGGGGTATACCTAGATGTAGGGAACGTACTAGCTAGATATCAATCATACCCTCAACACTGGATAAGAATACTGGGCGAAAAGATAAAGAAGGTACA